>SKEC01000660.1_pt1 | contig 31680 bp, 21 predicted proteins | sample 4826641 | NCBI WGS metagenome assembly SKEC01 (sample SAMN11008819, study PRJNA524170) | human gut metagenome | biome: Human fecal sample; material: Feces; isolation source: fecal sample from pouch patient p18, p21 | host: Homo sapiens | place: Israel: Tel-Aviv | collected 2015-12-22
CCTGTAAGTCTTATCTGCGTGCTGTCCTCAGCCTCTGGAACAATATAATGGTAATTAGTATTAAACCATTTCTTCATTGCAAGGGCTTTTACATTACCGTTCTCTCCCTGATAGCCCCTTGCCATTGCAAGATATTTATCAAGCTCTGAAACCTCAAGTTCCCTGTATCTTTCAGGAATTATATTCAGTAAAAATGCTGTATCAAGCACGATATCATAATATGAGAAATCATTGCTTGTGATATAATCAATTCCTGCTTCTTTCTGTGTAAGCCAGTGTATCTTTCGTAACTCCTTTGCTGTCTGTGTCAGTTCATCTGCACTTGTTTCTTTTCTGAAATATTTTTCTAATGCAAACTTTAACTCTCTTAATGTTCCTATCCTTGGATAACCTACTACTGCTGTCTTCATACCTGCTCTCCTCGTCTATAATTTGATGTTGTCATTATAAATTTGAAAAAAGCATTTGTATGTTCAGATCCTGATCTTGTAAAGTTTGGAGTAACAGCAAAGGTCCTTAAAGTTCTTGATGATAATGGCTTCCCTTATGAATTATATTCGAACATCAAGCCTAATCCAACTATTGAGAATGTACAGACAGGTGTAGAAGCATTTAAGAAATCCGGTGCTGATTATCTGATCGCTATCGGCGGAGGTTCTTCCATGGATACTTCCAAAGCCATCGGTATCATCATCGCAAACCCGGAATTTGAAGATGTCAGAAGCCTCGAGGGTGTGGCTCCGACTAAGAAACCTTGCGTACCGATCATCGCTGTACCTACCACAGCCGGAACTGCTGCGGAAGTAACCATCAACTATGTCGTTACCGATGTGGAAAGAAAACGTAAATTCGTATGCGTTGACCCACACGACATGCCGATCATCGCAATTGTCGATCCGGAGATGATGGCTTCCATGCCAAAAGGACTGACCGCTTCCACCGGTATGGATGCTCTGACCCATGCCATCGAAGGTTACACCACAAAGGCTGCATGGGAAATGACAGATATGTTCCACCTGAAAGCCATCGAGATCATCTCCAGATCTCTTCGCGGTGCTGTGGAAAATACAAAAGAAGGCCGTGAGGGAATGGCTCTTGGTCAGTATATCGCAGGTATGGGATTCTCCAACGTAGGTCTGGGAATCGCTCATTCCATGGCTCATACCCTGGGTGCTGTTTATGATACCCCGCACGGTGTTGCCTGCGCAATGATGCTGCCGATCGTTATGGAATACAACCAGGAATGCACCGGCGAGAAATATCGTGAGATCGCACGTGCTATGGGTGTGAAAGGTGTCGATGATATGACACAGGAAGAATACAGAAAAGCAGCCATCGATGCTGTCAAGAAACTGTCCGCTGATGTCGGAATCCCATCTGTTCTCGACGCTGTCAAAGAAGAGGATCTGCAGTTCCTTGCAGAATCCGCTCACGCAGATGCCTGCGCACCGGGTAACCCGAAAGACGCAAGTGTGGAAGATCTGAAAGATCTGTTCCGTAAAATTATGAAATAATTTTATTGATATGATACCAAGGTCCCAAGTTCAGAAACATGAGTAAGTAGCCATTTTTCGAAGAAAAATGAGCGAATTGCGAATGTTTTTGAGGATTGTGAGAGTACGAAGTACGGAACAATCCGGTATCAAAGAGGTCAAAATACCTTTGACAGGGGGATTTTTATGGAACCATCGGTATATGATCTTACTTACAATGATCTCAATCCTCGGTTTCTGTTTTGTTGCAATCTACTTCGCACGGAACCTGAGGTGAATTATCATTGTCATGATTTTATTGAATTTGCTATTATTTTAAAGGGAAAGACGACGTTTCGCATCGATGAACAGTTATATGATGTGGAAGAGGGTTCGGTGATTTTGCTGAATCCGGGAACGTATCACCAGAGTCTGCCGACGGACGGGACTTCTGTGCGGGAGTTTTATCTAGCGTTTTCGAATGTGGAGTTTACCGGATGTACCAGGGGGCATTTTCCGCTTTTTAAGAATTATCAGTTTGTGACAACGCTGCCGGACAGTTATAAGGATCTGCTGTTTCGACTGTGTAATCTGATGGAGCAGGAATCGAAGACCTGCCAGCCGGGGCGGTATTTTATGCTGAAGTCTTTTCTGATTCAGGTGATCTGTCTGCTTTGCAGGTATCAGAAACAGGAGCTTGAGGAGGATGTGAAGCGGCAGTATGCACCGCGGTATGAGTTTAAGTCAGTAAATAAGAAGTATGTGGTTCAGCAGATTATGCATTATATGGAGACGCATTATAAAGAGAAGATTTCGCTGGATCAGATTGCGGCAAATATGTATCTGAGTTCTTTTTATATTTCGAAGATTTTCAAGAGTGAGACGGGGGATACGCCGATCAATTATCTGATCAGTCTGCGGATGCAGAAGGCGCGGGAATTGCTGGATAAGAACCCGGAGCAGTCGATTCAGGCGGTGGCGATGGCTGTGGGGTATGAGGATGCTTATCATTTTAGTAAGTTGTTTAAGAAGTATTTTGGGTTGTCGCCGCTTTATTATAAGGCTCGGATTCCGCAGTAAAGGATAAGTTTGTTGGGGAGGGGGTGAGCCCCAGGAAGCCCGCGCTCCCTCCTCGGTGCGCGCTCAGGTCTGCGTTCGGTTTGAGCCTGTAGTCTCAAACTCGTACTCGACAAGTTCGCGCTTACCGAGGAGAGAGCGCGGGCTTCCTGGGCATTGGACGTTACTGGCACAGACTATTTCCTGTAGGGATGTTTTATGTAAACTCATAATGCATAAAAGATTGAATGAACACTTTATAGTTGCTTCTGCGTGCCTGTCTTTGTTTGGATAGTAGCAAAACAGAGCGGATTCATATCCTTTTTGACATTTTTTTGTACAGTGTTGGATCGTTCTATCCATCTTTGTAGCATATCTTTTCTGGATAATTACCAGCTTCTATTTTTCTTTATTTTTATCTTTTTCTATACCTATATTTCCCTGCGGTAGTTTTGTCTTACAGATGCCACACCAGATTTTGGGCTGGGACTACTTCGTACTCGCCGGCTTTGGCGCCTACGCGGAGGTAGACATTTTGGATTCCGGCCTGGATGATGAGGCGGGAGCATAGAGGGCAGGGTTTGGCGCGGTGGATGGAGTTGTCGCCGGGGTTGATACCGGCTAGGTAGAGGTCGGCGCCAATGGTCTGTTCGCGGGAACAGTTTAACAGGGCGTTTTGTTCGGCGTGGATGGCGCGGCAGAGACCGTAGCCTTCGCCCTGGTGCATGCCGAGTTGGATTCTTGGGCATACGCCGAGGTCACAGCAGTTGTCATAACCCCGCGGGGAGCCGTTGTAGCCGGTGGAGATTACCACATCGTCTTTTACGATCACGGCACCGTATTTTCGTTTGATGCAGGTGCTTCGATAGGCAAATGCTTCTGCTACGTTCAGGTATGTATCTATTTTGGATATTCGTTTTGTTCCTTCCGGACCTACCATGTTGGTTCCTCCTGATTGTCTTTTCGCAACTGTTCAGTATCTTCACCGTTATGCTATCTACTGGATAGTTACTTTTTTATTATTTTTCTTTCTATAGGATAGCTCAGAAATGATGTTTTGTAAACTGCATCTCGTAGACTCTCGTTGTCTGTTTTCTGCTTTCAAACCGGAACGCACCCGAAATGCGGCACAACACATGCAAAAAGCAGACAGTAACAACTGTTCAAAGTTATTCCTGTCTGCTTTCTTTATCCGCAAGCCTGTTTGTATTCCATCAGTTTCCGGCGTGCCTGCTGGTTCAGGTGGCGGGGTACCTGGATCTGGACGGTGACGTACTGGTCGCCGTGGACGTTCGGATTTTTCATGGATACAATTCCTTTTCCACGCAGCCGAATCTTGCTGCCCGACTGGGTCCCTTCTTTGATTTTACAACTGACATCCCCGTATAATGTGGATACTCTGGCTTCTCCGCCGAGAGCGGCAGTTGTGTATGGGATATTGACGGTGGTATAGACATCGGCACCTTTCCGTTCGTATCCCGGTTTTGTTCCGACTTTTGCTCTCAGGAGCAGATCACCCGGTTCACCGCCTCCGATTCCCGGATGACCTTTTCCACGCAGCCGCACGCTCTGTCCGGTATCGATTCCCGCAGGAATGTGCACTTTCAGGGTGCGGTTGCCGTCGGCTTCCTGCAGTGTGATCATCTTATCGCAGCCAAATGCCGCTTCATCAAAGGTAAGCGAAATTTCCGCTTCCAGATTCTCCCCTTTTCCGGAATAGGTTCCGTGAAATCCATGATTACCATAGAATCCATCGTTTCCGCCCTGATGGAACTGCTGATAGAATCCGCTGCCGTTATGAAATCCTCCGCTGTAGAAGTTTCCGCCTTTTGTTCCCTGACGAAACATATTTCCAAACAGATCTCCGAAGATATCATCTCCATCGGATCCGGTAAAATGGTACTCCCGATAACCATTCTGGCCGTTTCCACCGCCGAAGTTTCCATATCCATATTGTTTCTGTGCTCTCGCAGCATCCGCATTGAATCCCGGCTCGAAAGCGATATGTCCGAATTCATCGTATAATTTTTTCTTTTCTTCATCGCCTAATACTGCATAAGCTTCTGAGATTTCTTTGAATCGTTTTTCTGCCTCTGCATTACCGGCATTGGTGTCCGGGTGGTATTTTTTCGCCAGTTTTCGGTAGGCTTTTTTGATTGCCGAACTGTCTGCATCTTTGTTTACGCCAAGCACTTCGTAGTAATCTCTTTTCTTTTCCACTTGTTCCACCTCCTTTGGAACCTGGTACACTCTGTGTTTCTAAGTGCTGATTTCCTGTATATTAAAAAAGAGAGACTCCGGATATGTATTTTGTCCTGTCCCTCTGTGGTAATCTCTATAGTGAACGGGTCTTGTGACCCTCTTATTTTCCTTTGGTTCTGTTCACTCGATTTCACAGTCTTGAGCGCACAGTTTAAGTTCCGGCGGACGCCCGGTTCGCGCCCGCCGTTAGTTTTATGTTCATCTTCCTGCATGTTTATGCGATGGAGATGTATTTTGCTTCTTTTACTTCTGGTTTTGCTTCTTTTTTCGGAATCTCGAGTTTCAGGACACCGTCTTCAAATTTTGCTTTGATGTCGTTCTGCGTGATATCGTCTCCTACATAGAAGCTTCTCTGGCAGGTTCCGCTGTATCTTTCTTTGCGGATGTATTTGCCATCTTTGTTTTTCTCATCTTTATTCTGGTTTGTGGATGCGGTGATGATCAGGTAGCCGTCTTTCACTTCTCCTTTTACATCTTCTTTCTTGAATCCCGGCAGGTCAATGGATACGTCAAATCCGTCTTTGTTTTCTACTACATCGGTTTTCATCAGGGTGTTCTGTGCACTCTTTGTATAGGTTCTCTCCGGAACTCCAAAGAAATCATCCATAAAGTTTTCTCCAAAAATACTAGGCATTAACATAAGTCATTTCTCCCTTCTATGAATTCCACCTGTGTCAGGTGAATTGATTACTGTTTTTTGTTTTGTTGGTTTGAACATTGGATATATGGGGTTTTGTTATTTATTTCTCTCTCCCTTTGTTCTAGTTGTACTATAACACATGTGTTAGCACTCGTCAAGAGGGAGTGCTAATTTTTTTGTGAAGATTTTGTGTCGCCGTCAAGAGGAAAAGAGGGACTTTTCCAGACGGACGCGAAAGAGGCGGAGCAGGTCAGGGGGCAACAAAGTGTTGCTGCCCCCTGACCTGCTCCGCCTCTTTCGCTGGGTATTGGCTGTGACTGTGGTTTTTCATGGAGAAAATGAATCAAAGCATAAACTTTGGCTTGTTGCTCGCGTAATTTAAATAAGCCTGCAAGGTATGACGGAAAGTATCTGTCATATCTTACAGGCTTAAAGGAATTACCGTTTCAGGATGTCTGTGCCGTCTTTTTTCAGGCGGTAGCCGTCAAAGGCTTTGTTTCCTTTGTACATGCGGCTGTGGCCGTCGGTGGTTTCCGGGGCGGTGCCGGGGGCTGGGTGGATTGTGGTGGCATCGGAGAGGCGGGTTGGGGTTGGGTCGCCTTCCGGGGTGTTTTTGTAGTTTACATAAGTGTTGTTCTGGTAGTGGGCGTCTGGGCTGTTGTAGTTCCAGGACTCTTCTTTTGGTTCGTTTCCGGCGTAGATGATGGTGTTGTCGGTGACTTCGATTCCGCCGCCTTCGATCATCGTATCGCCCCAGATCCGGTGACGGATGAAGTCTACGCCTTCTTTTATATAGAAGATGTTGCCGTAGATTTTCGCGTCCACGTTTCGTACCGGGGTCAGGATGCCGGTTCCGTCGTTTTGGCTGATGTTGTAGCGGAAGATGTTGTTGACGCTCTCGCCCTCACAGAACATCACGCAGCCGCCGCCATTGTTGCAGCTGTAGTTGTACTGGTAAATGGTTCCGTCGCCGGAGTCGGCATCCCATGCCTGTCCGTCCTGGTTGTAGACGGTGTTGTAGGCTTCGTTATACTGGAACAGGGCGGTTTTGCATTTCCATGGCCAGATGGCGGCTGCGGTCATGCCGCCACGGTTTCCTTCTTCGTTGTACAGATCCGGATGGATGTCTACGGCGATATTTTCGGATACGTTGTACTGGATCAGCGGTTCAAAGCAGTACATCGGTGTGATGCCGTCTCCGCCGATATCTTTGACAAAGTTGTGTTCGATCACGACATTGGTGGAGCCGTAGGTTTTCACTATTTCATCGGGCAGTTCCAGGGTCGTGAATTTGTCATGCTGGTAGGTGTAGCCTGCGGCAATTCCCCATCTGCGGCATTTTTCGACTTTGCAGTGATGGATGTGGATACCGTCATAACGGGCGATTCCGGTCTTTTCTTCGTCGTCCGGGCGTGAGACGGACATGTAGATGCCGCCGTTATTCAGATGTTTGTCGTAGATATTTCCCTCTACATCATGGATGTACAGGTGATCGAGTTCGATCTGATGCAGGGTTCCGTGATTCTGTGCGATCACGGATACACCGGTGCGGTTCAGGCGATCTGCCTGGTTCAGGCGTTCATTTTTGATGCAGGGATTGTTGGTGATTTCCAGATTCCGGATGGAAATGTACTCTGCATCGTATAAGAGAACCGCGGAAGACAGATAGCCTTTCCAGGTATGTACCACATTGTCCAGATGTCCACCGTAGTTCTGATACCAGATCCCGTTTCCGTCTGCCTCGATCCGCGGCAGCGCACCCTCGCCGTATGCATCTACGACAACCGGTGCCTCCTTGGTTCCCCCTGCATACAAGTGCAGATACTCCCCGATAAATACCGATCCCCGTTCCAAAAAGATCTGATCTCCCGGCTGGATCTCCAGTTGATTGATTTTTCGCAGACTGCGAAACGCGTCCTCCGGTGTCTGTCCGCTGTTTGTATCATCTCCATGCATGCTGCTCACATAAAATATTCTTCCCATGAAAAACCTCCTTGTAATTTCTGTAATTAAACTTCAATCATTAATAAGTAATGTAACAACCATATTCTGTATATTTTTTCTGAAAATAACAGAAAAGTGCCGGATTCTTACATCTGACACTCTTTTTTCTGTTGCAAATACATTTTTCTCAGCTTCCTCGCTCTACCCGATCAGAATCGCATACTGCTTTTTCCAGCATTCCCCCGGCTTTGCCTGATTGATGCCCGGTTTTTTTGAAATGTCTTCGCAAAATCCTTCATCATCGCATCTGCCCGCCCAAGGCTCCAGACAGACGTACGGTCCTTTTGGAAGGGACCAGATGCCGAAACTGTAAAACTCGTCGATACAGCGGACTCCCGTATAAAGCTGTCCGGTGGCTTTTTTTCTGAGCCAAGCTTCTTTAATCTGCGCATCATCAAATACCAGCGTGTCCACATCAAACAGCTGGTCACTTAATGCCAGCGTATGATCCGTCAGTTTCACCGGGTATTTCTGATCCGGTTTTCCGGTACCGTTGACCAGATCGACCGCGGTAGCGGTAAGCTCTGTATTTTCCGGAAAATACAGTTCATAGTCTTCTTTCTGTTCTCCTTCTTTTTCAAACCGGAAGCCCGGATGTCCGCCGATCGTAAAACTCATGACTTTCCCGGACCGGTTTTCCACTTCCCAGGTGACAATAATCTGTTTTTCCTGTAATTCATACGTGATCCATAATACAAATTCAAATGGATAGTACTTTCCTGTCTCTTCGTCAGATACCAGCTGATAGCGCAGCTTTTCGACACACTCTTCTACGCAGGTAAATTCTTTTTCTCTGGCAAATCCATGCTGGCGGGTCTGGTATTCTTTCCCGTTGATCTTCATTTTTTTCTGCCAGGTACTTCCTACATTTGGAAAAAGAATCGGGGAGCGATAGTCCCAGAAGGTCGGATCGCCGTTCCAGAGAATCTCCGCACCGGTATCCTTTCTCACGATTCGCATCAGTTCCGCACCGCGGTCGCTGACTTCTACACAGAGGAAATGATTTTCCATTTTTCTGTTCATCTCTTGTTACTCCTCTTACACGCACTGTTTTCTTACTACTATACCCTGTTTTTCCCCGGTAATCCAGTCCGGCTTTTTATATTTTTGCAAAAAAAGGCAAACAGAAAGTAGATTCTTTTTCTGTTCGCCTTTTCTTTTCCTTTTTGTGTATATTTTTTCGATTAATCGATCTTCAGGATCAGTTCCAGCACGCGTCTTGCGCAGTGTTCCAGATCCGCACGGGTGATCTCACCAAGTTCCATGGCTTTTTTCACACGTTCCGGATAACCGGTTGCCATCTTGACATCATTTCCGGCTTTGATCTCTTTGTAGTGCTCACCACGGGTCCACCAGTCTGTGGTAACCATGCCCCGGAATCCCCATTCTCCGCGAAGGATATCTTCGAGAAGTTCTTTATTTTCCGAAGCTCTGTGACCGTTAATCACATTGTAGGAGCTCATGATCGTCCACGGATCGGATTCTTTTACAATAATTTCAAACTGTTTCAGATAAATCTCACGAAGGGCACGTTCGGATACACGGGAATCGCTGTGCTTTCTGTTTGTCTCTTTGTTATTGGCGGCAAAATGTTTTACGGAAGCGCCGATATGCTGAGACTGGATACCACGTACCATACCTGCTGCCATCTTACCTGCAAGCAGCGGATCTTCGGAATAATACTCGAAGTTTCTTCCGCACAAAGGATTTCTGTGAATGTTGACAGCGGGTGTCAGCCATACGGCGATATTATTTTCTTTGACTTCTTCTGCTCCGGCTGCACCTACCTGTTCTACCAGATCCGGGTTCCAGGTGTAGGCAAGAAGAGTTGCACATGGCCATGCAGTTGTACACACGCCACATTCCGGTGCGATACGAAGACCGGCAGGTCCGTCAGCTGTCATGATGTTCGGCACACCATAGTCCGGCAGGTTACCGAAACCAAAGGTATTGGCCACACCGGTATTTGGCTGTCCGCCAAGCAGTTCGATCAGATCGTCATCGGAAAGCTGACTCATGAACTCGTCTAGGGTGATCTTTCCTTCTGCTACCTCGATAAATGGTTTTGCACCTTTTTTCACTACATAGAGTGCCAGACGATGCTCGCGGAAACGTACTTCCGGCAGGATGCCTTCATCGGTTCCCGGAACCATTTTTTCAAATGCACAGGCATTGGGATCATTTCTTTCAGTCTGAGGCAGTTCCTCGTAGGTTCCGTCGGAAAGCATTCTCTTAGACAGACCTGACGGTGTCAGCTTTGCTTCCAACTGTTTTACCACGGTATCTTCTGCTACCAGATATTCATAAGCTGTTTTTTCGTTATTTCTTACGGAGGTTCCAATATAAAAAGCATATGCGCCTTTTTCCAGAACATAAGCAGATTTTGCTACTTTTCCAAGATCATCGTAGGATGCCATTGCTTCTTTTGTAACGCTCAGAACCATGGTCTGACCTTCGCCCGGCTGTAACAGACGGGTTTTCTTAAATGCGCCCAGCTCTTTCGCCGGTTTCTTTAACTGTCCCTGCGGAGCGCTGTAATACAGTTGTACAACTTCTTTACCAGCCATGTCGCCGGTATTGGTTACTTTCACCTGGACTTTGATGCTGTCTGCTTCTTCCCACGCTTTCTGTGTCTCCACCTCGAAGGTTGTGTAGGACAGACCGTAACCGAACGGATAAACTACTTTCTCAGCTACGCCCGGAATCGTCTCAAAATAACGGTATCCAACGTAAATATCTTCGGTATAATCTACATATTCTACAGACTCATGGAAGTTCTCGGTAGACGGATAATCTTCCAGTCTCGCTGCAAAGGTATCTGCCAGTTTACCGGATGGGTTGACCAGACCGCACAGTACCTGTGCCATTGCAGTTCCACCTTCCATGCCGCCCTGACCGCCGTATAAAGCTGCTCCGATCTTGTCATCTTTTTTGATCCAGGACAGATCGATCACGCCGCCGATGTTTAATACAACCACGATCTTATCGTAAGCTTCTTCTACCTGTGCCAGCAGTTTTTTCTCGCCTGCAGTCAGATAAAAATCGCCGTCCGGATACACTTCTGCGGACAGTTTCGGCATGCTTGTCTCATCCGGCCATGGATTGAATTCACCGTTGTATTCCACGCTGGAACGATCCCATCCCTCTCCGGAGAAACGACTCAGTACGATAAGTGCGGTATCGCCAAATGCTCTCGCGCCGTCCAGAAGTTCCTGCGGCAGTTCCGGCTCTTCGGTCATACCCGGTGCTCTTCCGATCGCATACTGTTCTTCCACATTTTTCTTATAAAATTCTGCTACCGGCTCGTATACCTGGACTTTATCTTCCAGTGTTTTGAAACCGTCGTACAGATTGTGTACATAAGATACGGTTACATCACCGCTTCCGCCGCCGCCTTTGACATAATCAAAGCTTCCGCGTCCGAACAGTGTGATCCGGGAACCGTTCTTTAACGGCAGGATATTGTTCTCATTTTTCAAAAGCACCATACCCTCTGTCGCTGCCTCCAGGGATAATGCAATATGTCCTTTGCTTGCTGTTACATATCTGCCTGCTTCCAGGGGAAGATTTGGCTGATACATGACTCTTGTCCATTTTTTCATCTCAAACCTCTTTTCCGGCCGTCCCGCCGCACCCGCCGCGGACAGCCCTGCCTGTTATTTTCTGCGGCGCAATCACCGCCCATTACTTTTATTTTACTCAAAAAACAAGAGATTTTCCAGATAGGATTCCGGCTGATTTATAGGTCAATTCCGACTTTTTAATTTAAAAGTGTCAGGCACTCTTACAAAATTCTTACGAAGAAATACCTGACACCTGTATACTTTTTTCTTTTTACGAGCCTTCCAACTCTTACGGATGAATCTTAATCACCCCTTTTACAATGTCTGCCTTATTATGCACACTCTCATCCATCGCTCTCTGTACATCGTCCAGATCGTAAATATTAGTAACGATTCCTTTTACGTTTACTTTTCCGGAAGCTACCGCATCGATTGCGATCGGATAGATATGCCGGTAACGGAAGACCGTTTTGAAAGTCAGTTCTTTGTCGAGAACCAGACTCATCGGCAGGGTCATCTCGCCGCTCTTGCTGTAGCCGACCAGAACGATCGTGGAACCCTTCTTCGCCATATGGATCGCCTGTCTGGTGGTGATCTCTGTACCGGCGGTCTCGATGATCAGGTCCATACCGGCCCCGCCGGTCAGTTCCTGTGCTTTGGCGATCACATCCTCTTTTGCTCCGTTGATCACTCCGGTTGCACCCAGTTCCAGGGCTTTTTCCAGACGTTTTTCCATGATATCTACCACATAAACTTCCGATACGCCGCGGGCTTTCAGCGCCATCATGGAAACCAGACCGATACATCCGGCGCCCATCACCACTGCTTTCTGTCCCAGATGGGCGTCTCCCTGGATCGCTGCGTGGAAACCGACAGCCAGAGGTTCGATCAACGCGCCCTCCAGTGTGCTTACATTTTCCGGGAGTTTGAAGCAGAGATCCGCCTCATGCGCAACATACTCCTGAAAGACACCGTCTACCGGCGGCGTTGCGAAAAATACGACATCCGGACAGAGGTTGTATTTGCCCTGTTTGCAGAATTCGCAGTGTCCGCAAGTTTTTCCCGGCTCCAAAGCTACTTTATCACCGACTTTCAGGTGTTTGACATCTTTTCCCACTTCCACAACAACGCCACCCGGCTCATGACCGAGAACAAACGGCGGTTCTACGACATAATCGCCGATGGCTCCACTCTCATAATAATGCAGATCCGATCCACAGATTCCCACATAATCCAGCTTTACCAGAACTTCATCGTCCTTCGGCGTCGGGATGTCACGCTCTGTAAATCCCATCTTGCCGATACCGTTCATCACTGCTACTTTCATCTTACCTTCCATGTGAAATGCCCTCCATACATACGCTTTTATAAACTTAATAAAATAGTTTTATTATCTTTCCTCAAAGATAACTCTTTTGCGAAAAAATGTCAATCCTGATTCCATATTTTTACTCGTTTTCATCTATGAATGTGACTGTTTTCTCCGTTCATAGCAGCTTTGGTAAACTATATTTCATATCTCTTTAGTAATTGTATTTTCATACCTTTTTAAAATGCACCTCACTCTGTCTTATCCTCTAATATACACATTTCGCTTCATGTATTATGTATTTAAAAAATATTATATTCCTTATACTCAAAACTGGCATTTCTCTTACCAACTTGATACAATATAAATAGAGTTACAATGTTCAATACAGAATATATTTACCACTACAGGAGATTACACTTCATGGAAAAACAGGAACTCTTTCGCATCGGAGAGGTCGCACGCATGTTTTCTATCAGCGTCGGTTCTCTGCGTCATTATGAAAAACTGGGGCTGATCCGCCCGGAATATACGGATCCGGCTTCCGGTTACCGCTACTACGGCGTCCAACAGTTTGAACGGTTAAATACGATCCGTTATCTTCGCGCCCTGGATATGCCGCTCGAAGACATCGCGGATTTTCTTCAGAATAAAGATGTGGGGAAAATTCAGGAAATGCTGATCCAGCAACGGGAAACCGTCCGCCAGAAACAGCAGGAACTTCAGATTATCGAGCAAAAGATCAACACCCGGCTCGAAGGACTGGCAGATGCACTCTCCTCCCGGCTGGATACGATTACACTGGTTCAGACTCCGCCGAGACGGATCACCTGGATCCGCAACCATCTCTCCCCGAAAACCTATCTGGATCTGGAGACTTCGATCCGGACACTCCAGAAAGATCAGGAAGAGACTCTGGTTTTTCTCGGAAAAGTCGGGCTCGGCATCTCCAAAGAACATTTGGAAGCCGACGCTTACCAGGTCTACGACACCGTTTTTCTGCTCCTCGAACCGGAAGACCGCTACCAGGGCATCACTGAGGAACTCCCCGGACAGACCTGTGTTTCTATTCGATTCTGCGGAAGTCATAACGAAGCGCCGGCTTATTATCAGAAACTTCTGACTTATATCCGGGAACACCGGTTGAAAATTGATGGATTTTCCAGAGAGGTGACGATGATCGATTATGTGTTGACGAACGATCCGAAACAGTTTGTGACGGAGATTCAGATTCCGGTGTGTGAAGGATAACCGCGCACACCTCGGGAAACCAACTCAGTTTTATCGATATAATAATAGTTTTTTCTCTCTTATTTTCTTAAACTCTGAGATTTCAAACGGGAAATTGGAGCATTTTACAGTTGGCACTTTTTAGGCTGATGCTGGACAAAATTGTTTGTTGTAACCATTGCCTAATTTTTTCGCAAAAGTTCAATTAACTCCCATAAATTTGATCCAATCTTCTCTAATAACTGATTACTTGGAGCGAATTTCTTCGCTCGTTCTACTGCTAAGTCTACATTAGGTAAATAATACTTTTCAAAATTTTTTGCTTGAATTCCTTTTCGCTCTCCGGTTTTCTCATATAACAAATTACTGACAAAAGTATGTTTTTTCTCATCTGTCTCATTTCGCCCAATATCCTCCAGTAATTCAGCATATTCAAATGCAACATCTGAAACATGTAACAGTTGCCAAAATTCTATACACGGATTAGTAATATAACACAAATAATGTTTTTCCCTGCATTTTTCCACAACACTTTTCATTTGTTTAGCCGAATGGCTACCACAATCCCGATCTATAACAATACCAAATTCATCATCTTTTCCTTGATACTTGTTAAGGAAATCAAGATACAAAAGATCAATCTGTTCCTCACGCAAAACTGCCTGAAATTTATTACGTTGTTTCGCAGGCAGGCATGATGGATTCTCTAAATAAGATTTTATAATCTCTGTCGAATATTCCTTCAGGCAAAGCGAGTCAATTTTTTTCTCAAACATCTTATCTTCTCTGAATTGAATATACTCTTCCAATAATTCTAATACATTTTCGGGATCACTCTTAGTATCATGTCTTCTTAACACCTCGATGTGTACGATTGCATTAATTCCCAGTCGTTCTCTGTATTGTTCAATAAAATGCAAATATTGCACTTCCGTCTTCGTTCCTTCTACAGAAAGGAAAACAACACGCTTTGGTTCTACAGACTCCTCATTTGGTCGAATAAACAGTGAACTACTCCCAAGACGATAAGACAATAAACTCATTCACTATCCACCTGCCATTCTTTATCTTGAAAACATGGTACTGCGCCATATCTGCCAATAAGATAGTCATTTAATATATTTTTATCAAATCTCTGTTTGTAATCACTCAACGAGTATATTTTCGAACTATGATCTTGTTCACGTTCAATAAACCAAATTTCATCCTGACGAAGTATTCGTAAATCCATCAAATTCAAATCATGCGTTGTACAAATCAATTGACAAGGTTTTTCTTTGGTTATTTCAAAAAAGCGCTTAATATATTCTTCCGTAAGCTTTGAATGAAAACTTCGATCAAGTTCATCAATAACAATAATCTTTCCGTTTTGCCCCGCTTCATACAATGGAATTAAATCAAATAACCGCTTTGTTCCATCTGATTCATCGGAAAGTTCAAATAATTCTTCCGGATTTCCATGATCCAGCATAATTTTCTCTGCATACATTTCCCCTTCTTCGATCGAAATTTCGAACTGATAACCAGCTATTTCAACCGTACAGCGCGCTTTATCTGAAGATTCACTTCTCATGGTTTGTTCTAAATTATTCAAAACATCCTTTTGTATATCATCCGGCAAAAAAGAAAAGGCTTTTTCCGCCAATTGTTTTCCTTTTTTGATTTCTTCTATTCCTGTATCAAAAGCTCTAAGCATATCTATCATAGAATCGGTATTTGATGCCTGATTTAAGAAAAAATTATTTTTATTCCCAGCGTGAGAACCAGGATATACAACAATGATATTTTTAAACCATGCATATGCAATAACAAAATTATACAACCCAGAGTTTTCATCAATTTTCTTATTACCAACTTGATTTAAAAATAATTCATTTGACTTTAAATCTTCACAATAAATTTCAAATCGAAGTTTAGAAGTTTTATCTAATCGCAAGTCTGTTTTTATTGTTTTTCCCTGCTCTCGCTCAAAAATACAAGTCTCTGATTCTGAAGAATCCAAACGATAGAGCCATTCTGCATAAAATTCGCGTTTCAAATAGTCAATTGCAAAACCATATGAAAAAACATTCTTCCCAACAATAAAATCAATTTGGAAAACACCTGGTTTTTCTTTATACGCTGGATCAATGCGAAAAAAACGGTCATTATATCGCATTGCATCAGTTCCCACTAAAGTTACTCGACGCATAAAATCCAATGCTCGAACAAAATTTGATTTACCAGAAGCATTGGCCCCAAAGAAAAAACTACTCTTTAGTAAACGTTTTCCATTCACATTAACGCAATGAGCAGCATGTCTCGTCTGTTTTCCTGCTACCATACTAAATATCTGTTGTCCTTTAAACGAGTTATAATTTTCAACGGCAAATCTAATTAACATTATTTACACCTCCCTTTCCACATACTATTAGTATATGTGTAAATTTTCACTTTTTCAATCCTATTTCATAGAATTTTGTCTCTTTTTCAAGTGTATTTGTTGCAAAATTCACATTTTTAACGTATTCCATCATTTTATCTTTTCATTTCCAATAAACACGTAGCAATTTAGTATACTATCGCACACAAATGCTATTCATAAACACCAGGTAGCACGCGAAATCGCCAATCGTTTTTCTGCCGTATTTATTTGCTTTCTCATCCCCAAGTGCATCCCTCCACGCAGCTTTCTTACCCTGCATGCGCAGATACCTTGCGAGCATATTGAAATGGGTGATGACAGAATCATGATGAGAAGTCCTCAGGGAATCCGTATCCATTTTTTCCTGTCGGGGCAGCTGCAGCCATTTGGCACGCATTGCAGCGTATTTTGTAGCGGCTGCAATCAGTTCTTCGTATAATTCCAATGCTTCAGGATCGTTGTCGAGATCGGCTAACAGATCGTTGTGTATTTGCTGCATTTGTTCGATGGTTAGAACGTATGGTTCCTTCAGGTAGTCTTCGTATTTACAGATCATCTTATCTCGCACCTTTCTGGTTCAGTTTATTATTTACGCGATTAAGCGAATCGCCGGGGCTTTTTGCCATTGTTTTATATATAGCAATTATGAATTCGTATGTCAAGGACAGGTGAAAATAAAAGGTTCTTCCATGATTTTTATTTCATCATAGAAAAACCTTTTTATTTTCTAAATACTATTTTTACCTTCACAACATGATTGTCATGGAGAATCCGAGTCCTCTCTTACCAATCCAGATAAGTACGTATATTTTTTTCTGTAATTGAATACATAGTATCATATGTAAGACATACACTATCTCCCGTTACATGTTCTGCTTTCCATTTTTCATAGCGGCTCTGTGATGTCTGCACATCATTCAGATACCATTGTGTACCATTCAGGTAACTGCTGATCCATCTCCCCTTAGAAACCAACGTACCATTCTCCAAAGAAAAATATTCTTCCAGATCTGTTCCCTGATGTGCATATGCGGACTCAATCAGACCTGCCGACGGGTACGCTACAACACTTCCGTATAATCCAAATACCCAACCAGCATAGGAAACCTTTCCGTCCGTTGCATAGGTGTAGATATATCCACCAGACAAATGATTTATATTGTGTATAATAACAAGTTCCGGAACCTTATCACTATTCATATCGAACATTATAAATCTTGGATCCTTGTTACCTTTTTCCTGATTCAAATATCCTTTGTTCCGCAAAAACTGTGCATATGCAGTTCTACATTTCTTATCTGCTCTGTATAACCAGGCACCGGATGAATCCACATAATCGGAATCAATCCAGGTATTGGAAGCCATAACGCCATTTGCGTACATATAATACCATTTTCCGTTGATGACATGCCAGCCCTGTCCAACCATCGCTCCACTCGTCTGGAAATAATACCAGTCTCCTCCGATCTGTCTCCAGCCGGTCACCATCCAGCCGTCTTTACCAAAGAAATACCACTGGCCTTTGATCATTTCCCATCCATTTCTTGTGTAACCTCCATCCGCATGGCGATACCACCAGCGGCTTCCGCTCTGTACCCAGCCTTCCTGTACTTTCGTCTTTCCCTGTACCCACGCTCCACTGCTGTTCACATAAGAATTACCGATCCAGGCATCTGCTGCCATTTCCCCACTCGCATACATATAGAACCAGTTTCCATTGATGACATGCCAGCCTTCTCCAAGCATCGCTCCGCTTGACTGGAAGTAGTACCATTTTCCCCCGATATACTGCCAGCCGGTTGCCATATACCCGTTCTTGTTAAACCAGTACCAGTTCCCATTGATCTGTTTCCACTTGTTTGCAGGGTAACTTCCGTTGTCCTCCTCATACCACCAGCCCACGCTGTTCTTTTTCCATGATGCGGCGCTGACCGTCATCGGAGTAAGGCTTGTTGCCAGAATCGTTCCGGCGAGGAGTACACTGCAGAATTGTTTCATTCGCTTCATACGTTTTCCTCCTTCGTTTTAAACATTTCATTTTCACACTTCTTTTGTTTTCCACGGCAATTGTTAATTCTATTTTACAGATGCCAGTGGTGTTTTATCAATCCGTGTCCTGTTTTGTGTCAGGATTTATTTTTTATGTGGTTGTTTGATCTGATATAAGTATCTCATAGCAAATAAGTTTCTTCATCTTTGGAAAGTCCCCCTCAATGAAACAGGGATCTGAAATTTTTGAAACATTTTGCTAAGATTACAAAAATCACAAAAGAGCTACAGATCATGCTGCTGGCAACAACATGATCTGTAGCTCTTGAAATCACTTTGGCCGTATTTTTATAATCCTAATTTTGCTTTTACTGCGCGATTGTCTTTGATAATCTGGTTGCAGTCGTAATTCAAACTGTATTCGGTTGCATTGCCGAACCATTTGTTATTTTCCGAATAATATGTATTCTCGCTCACTGTCTTTCCATTGATCTTATAGCTGATAGAATAACTTCCTACCCGTTTAATTTCCTGCCGAACCTGTCCAAATGTACTTCCATTGAAACCGTAATAATAGAATTCTTCATCATCATCCATTCCTCCGGTAACCAGATAAGTTTTTCCTCCGTACTGGGTAAGATAGATCGATTTCTGTCCTCCATCCATAGAGAACAGTTCACCTGAGGCAAGCATCTTCAGCTGATTATTCCAATCCCAAACCTCAAATTTATAATCTCCCGCAGAAGTTCTGTACGCAAGCAACAACTGTTCCTGACCATTCTGAGCGAAATCAACCAGTTTGATAAAGCAGAGTCCTGTCATACAATGAGAATCGCCTAACCAGGATTTAATCTGCGCCGTACCATATTTATTTTCATACTCTTTGACCTTCTGACCATATGCCAGATTTTTATTGGAAATCCATGCGCCGAAGCCATTTACATAATCCCCATTGATCCAGGTATTCGTTGCCATCACGCCATTCGCATACATATAATACCAATTTCCATTAATTGCATGCCAGCCCTGTCCAATCATCGCTCCGCTCGTCTGGAAATAATACCAGTCTCCTCCGATCTGTCTCCAGCCGGTTACCATCCAGCCATCTTTATCGAAGAAATACCACTGACCTTTGATCATTTCCCAGCCATTTCTTGTGTAGCCTCCGTCTGCATGACGATACCACCAGCGGCTTCCACTCTGTACCCAGCCTGCCTGTACTTTTGTCTTTCCTTGTACCCAAGCTCCACTGCTGTTTACATAACAATCTCCGATCCAGGTGTCTGCTGCCATCGCTCCACTCGGATACATATAGAACCAGTTTCCGTTAATGGCGTGCCAGCCCTGTCCAATCATCGCTCCGCTTGACTGGAAATAATACCAGTCTCCCCCGATGTACTGCCAGCCGGTTGCCATATACCCGTTCTTGTTAAACCAGTACCAGTTCCCGTTGATCTGTTTCCACTGGTTTGCCGGGTAACTTCCGTTATCTTCCTCATACCACCAGCCTACACTGTTCTTTTTCCATGATGCGGCGCTGACCGTCATCGGAGTCAAACTGGTTGCCAGAATCGTTCCTGCGAGGAGCAGACTGCAAAACTGTTTCATTCGCTTCATATGGTTTCCTCCTTCGTCTTAAATAGTTCCTTATTACTTTGTATCCCATTCATGTAACATGAAATACTATTTCACATATTATTTCCCGTTTAATCTTTCTTTCACATTTTCCATCAGTTGCAAAACCTGATCACAATCATAGCTCAGATTATACTCTGTCGTATTTGCAAGCCATTCGGTATATGCATCATCATAGGTACTCTCAGAAACATTTTGCCCATTTACGGTATAAAACTCGTTCCACTCATCCCCATTCAGCTCCTCATCACGCACGATTTCATATGCTTTGCCGAATGAACTTCCGGAATAGCCATGGAAATAATATTCTTCAAAATCATCCATAGCTCCGGTGACCAGATATGTTTTTCCTTCTTTCTTACTGTATATTACCGTTCGAACACCACCGTCTGTGGCAAAAAGGTCGTCCGTCTCGAGAAGAACCATCTGTCCATTCTCCCAGGACCAGATTTCATATCCGCACTCCCTATTACTGTTCTGATGAACAAGAAGCAGCTGTTCCTCCCCGTTACCCGCAAAATCAACGAGATCAATAAAACAAATACCGGTCATGCAGGCATATGAGTCATTTTCTATTTTGACTGACCCATACTTTTTTTCTTCCTCTTTGATCTTTTCTGCATAAGCCTGATATCTTGCATTTGCTGTACTTTGGACTTGCGTGTTCTGGATCTCCGTATTTGTCCACATTCCTATGGATTCATACTCGCCGCTTTGCAGATCCAACGCTATCATTTCTGCATTATTCTCTTCTTTTCCCTGCAGGAATCTGGTTAGATACACTTTGTTATCCGCTTCATAAAAGCTTCCCCTCATATAAACATCGATATCTTTCAGGGAATACTCATATACCTTTCCGTTTGCACCCACTTCCATTCTGTGCAATGTTGTTCCATTCCCGGTCTTTTCCGCATAGAACAGATCACTTCCGCTCAGCACTGCCGGCTCATCCAAATCCTCCAGAACAGATGCAATATCTCCTGAATTTACATCGTATGTCTGCACATGATATTTTCCATCTTCCTGCGTCTGAAAATAAATTTTATCATCATAGATGCCCATGAACGTGTCCGTGGTTATATCCAGTTTGTTTATGTTTTCAAATCCCGGATCACACATGAAAAGCTGGCCGCCTTCCTCTCCTTTTATTCCACATAAAATCCACGTATTCGCATCTGCTGCCTTAATCTGATAATCTTCGCTGTCTGCAACAGAGAGATCCGACAGATCTACTACTTTTCCCTCCGACTGCATATTGTTATCCAGCGCAACATAGTACAGATGATCCTTATAAATCACCAGTCCATACAACGGATTTACATCCTGAGCAATCACTGTGTCGTTCCCATTCATATCCTCACAGACAAGTTCTCTTGTATCACTGTTCTCAATATTTGCCCTTCTCAGATAAATATTATTATGATATGCAATAAACGTATCGTGATAATCTCCGGTCAGGCTTGTCCAGTTTGTATTGTCCATCGCATAACTGGTGTATATCGTTCCATCATAATCCCAGATTCGTTTTGAAAACAGCGGCGGTTCTGTCTGTGTTTCCTCTTCAACCGGATCAGTTGTATCGGTACTTTCAATTTCATTTGTTTCCTCTTCATTGTCATTTGCTTCAGCAACGGTATCCTCATTTACCGATTCGGTTTCATTTGTTTTTGCAGAGTTCCACAGGATTACAAAAGCTCCTGCCCCAACAAGGATAAGGGTCAAAAGTCCTGCAACCACCGGAACAACCCATTTCTTTTTTCCTGGCTGTCCCGTTTGAGGAAGAGGTGCCGTTCTTGATGGGTCAGAATAGGATGCAGATACCGGTTCTCCGCACCTCTCGCAAAACGCATATCCGGCTTTCAATTCCGCCCCACATATTCTGCATCTTCCTGTCACCTGGTTGCCGTTTTGATTCGTTTCTTCCTGTAACCTGCTTCCACATCGTTCACAAAATTTGCTTCCTGGTGGCAGTTCGAGACCACAATTTGTACACTTCATTTTTCTCCTCCGGTTCCTTTTATTTTCTACATATTATATATTTATTACATTTTATGTATCTCCACAATATGTGTCACGCCTTGTGTCGGTTTATATACTCAAACGCACCTTTTATTTCACGTACGCCTGTATATTTTCCTTTGTAATCGGGTGAGCATCGTTATACTCTATAGCAAAAATTTCTCCGTTTACATGTTCTGCCTTCCAGTTTTCGTACGCCTCCTGTGTTGTTTCCTGATCATTCAGATACCAGGTTTCACCATCTGTAAAGCTGGATATCCATCTTGCCTGTGAAACGAGTTTTCCATCCGACAGTGTAAAATATTCTTCCAGGTCTACTCCCATGTGACCGTAACTCGACAGGAGCAGTCCATCCGAAGGATAACTTGCAAAACTTCCATAAGTTCCGGATGTTCCTCCTGCATGTACTACTTTCCCATTCACAAGAGTATACACATCTCCTCCGACCACAGAGTATGTCGCCCGTATAATCACAAGTTCCATCGAACCATCTCCGTCAACATCATATACGAAAAACCGTGGTGCGTCGCATCCCGGCATATCACTCTTATACCCTCCGTTCCGCAGGAACTGTGCGTATGCCGTTTTCCAGTCCTGATCGGATGTCTGTGTCTTCGTTTTCCCGGAATTTTTTTTCGCCGATTGATTTTCCACTGGCTTCCAGTCTGTCAGCCATGTACATTCCTTTCCGTATGCTTCGTACTCCTCTTCCGTAATTGTACGGTCTGTTCCTTTGGATATATCCCGCACTTTGTATACCGGCAGATAGGTATCCAGATCAACCTCCATATTTACCGCGAAACTTTCCGTCATTTTCGTTCCGTCCATTGCGTGATATTCCAGACTCGCAGACATTTCCGACGGTCTGACGCTGTCATATGCAAGCGCCTTATATTTTGAGGAATAACCGAGTCCATAACAGGTTGTAAAATCATCCGCCAGATAGACTTTTCCATCTTCTCCGATCGTATATACCTGATAGATCTCATAATCATCCCAACTTGTTCCCGGAGTAAGAATCAGTTCTCTTCTGCCATCCTGATCAATGTCCAGCAGGCAATATTGAAGTTCTGTAATGGTCCAGTCTGTAATATTGGATTCATATTGTTTTTCTTTCAGGAAAGTGTCCCAGATTTCCGTGTCGTCCACCGTCTTTGCAGGTGTTTCCGTTGCTGACTTTGCCGGTGTTGATGGCGTTGTCCGATATTTGCCCCACTCACAGATAAAAACGCTTTTACTGTTTCCTGTCTGCTCTCCAAAGTCTCCGGCACTCCACGTTCCATCTGAATATTTATCATAATATCTTACGTAATCATTATTTGAATTTTTATTGCTCGGCTCTCCGGTATGCCAGTTTGTGAACGTTCCGATCTCACCGTTATCCCATGCCCATTCTTCTGATTCTTTGTCTGTAAATCCAAAATAGGCGCTCTCATAATCAACGTTATTCTTAAGATACGAATACACAAAGTCGTTTTCTTCTTTGCTCGTAATCGTTGCAAGATAACCGCCCTTCGATTCACAGTATTGTCTGGCTTCTTTCCAGGTAGTTATATCATCCGGATTGTAAACATAATAGTGATGACCATTGAATTCCGCTGCATCATCCGGAATGCCTGTTTGCTCTGTTGTTTCCTGTGAAGTTTCAGATGTTGTTTCTGCACTGTCTGCCGGCGTATCCGAGTCTGTTTCCGATTGGCTCAAACCAGGGATTTTCACGACACCCAGATATACAAGGAGTTCTCCGGTTCCAATCCCAAGCAAGATTATCACCAGCGCCAGTAAAACACCTTTTATCACTCTGTTTTTGTTTCTTTTTGATTTTCCCTGTTCATCATATCTCCACTTCTCCCAGACCCGCATTTTCTTTTCTTCATTTGCCGACATCTTATATCTATTTGTTTTTTTATAATTATAGTTTATATTTTACATTTTTTCAGTCATTTTGCAATCTATGTCGTGATATGTGGCAATCTTTTTACTAATAATTTTCTTTTATTTCTCCTTTTTCTGTTTGATTACTGCCAGAATAACTGCTGCTACTCCGCCTGCCACTGTAAGCCGTGCTACCGTTGCATAGATCCAAAAAATCATTCCCATAGCTGTAATATCGATATCTCCATTTCCAATTACTGCATTCGCATTGACAAGTGCTTCGATAAGAATCGTTACTACCGGTAACGCTAAAAATACGACGGAATCAATCACTTTATGTGTACCTTTTTTCAGACGATACATTCCGATTCCTGCAATCACTAACATAAGCAATGCCGGAAGAATATAAACCACACGAAATACTCCTGCAAAATTATAATTGATCATTCCGAAATTTGCCGGCAATGCTGCCCAAATGATCCACGCAATTGCAACAACGATATAAATTACTCCACTCACAATATTTAATACTTTTCCTGATTTTTTCATCTTGATCCTCTCCTGTTTTCTTCTTAATGATATATACTTCCTGATATCCACCTGTTTTATGTCTTCTTATCAGATTCCTTCATATTCCTCTTTTCCCCTTTCCTTTTTTTGTTATCTTACCTTTCTCATATTTCTGTGCTTTCATCTATTTATGCGCCACACAATTTTCGAAACTTAAGCAGCATATTTATGAAACTTGGTTGAATCGTTCCCGTTACTTCCTGTATAATGTTTACAATTGATATTCTAAGAATCATCTTCCGAGTTTATAAAGGAGCCATTAAACCATGTCCCAAGAAAATACAAAAATAACTCCGGTCAAATATGATGCATTTATCAGCTACAGGCATTGTCCATTCGATTCCTGTGTAGCTGCAAAATTACACAAAAAGCTGGAACATTACCATATCCCGCGAATCATCCGCCAGCTGACCGGTCGAAAAAAGATAAGCCGCATCTTTCGTGACAAGGAAGAACTTCCGTTATCTTCCAACCTTACGCAAAAAATCTATGATGCACTGGATCATTCCGAGTATCTGATCCTTATCTGCTCCCCCGAATCCAAAGCTTCTTTATGGGTTCAGCGTGAAGTCAGCTATTTTATAGAAAAACACGGTCGGGAACGTGTACTTACTGTTGTGATCCAAGGAGAGCCGGATGATGTTTTTCCGGAAATCTTATGTGAAGATACTGCATATGTGAAAGATGAACAGGGAAATCTATGCCCGCACAAAGTATCGGTAGAGCCTCTTGCCGCTGATATCCGTGCAGCAACACAAAGACAGTCTTTACGGAAACTTCGTTCTGAAGTCCTACGCTTGCTAGCTGCCATGCTTGGCTGTCCTTACGATGCACTGAAGCAACGCCACCGCCAGTATATGTTAAGACGTACTTCCATAGCCCTCAGTACCTTCCTTTTGCTGTTTCTTTGCATCGGTGGCTACAGCCAGTATCAAAAAAGACAGATTTTTGAGCAAAAACAGATAGCTTTGCAAACTCAGTCCGAATATCTGGCTGAACAATCCGTCGCATCATTAAAATCTGGTCGGAGAAAAGATGCTTTGCAAAAAGCGATTCAGCTTTCCTCTCTGGAAGATGAAAATCAATATGCCACTCCTCAGCAAATGTACGCATTAAATACAGCTTTGTATTCGTACAAGACAAATAAATGGCTCGATTTCGCTCCTCTGAATGAGTCCGATGTGAATAATCTCAACAGCGGAGCTTTTTCCGAGGATGGACAATTCTATTATGCGGTCAGCGAAAACTTTGAAGGATATGTTTTTTCCGAAAGAACAGGAAAACTACTCTGGAACATAGATACAGAGACAATCAAAGATAACCTTTCTGCTTCGAACAGTTCAACGGATTCTCCTGAAAGTACATATTCCATAAGGAAGATCCTGCCGTATCAGGATCACACATTCCTGGTCATTTTAGATTATGTACTCTGTATCATGGATGCCGATTCCCACGAAGTACTTCAAGCGTTCCCTGTGGATTCCGGCAATGTTAATATCATAGGATGCGATCTCCAAAATACCTTACTGTGCCTGTGCACCGATAGTTTGTTGTACATGTATGATTTAGAGACAACAAACTGTATCATGGAACGTAATCTATTCGAAATCCTCGGATTTGATCCTGATACTCCGGAGTTGCTTCCTGTTCTGGATCATGTAGATCTTGCCATCAACCCTTCCCGTGCTGAAATAGTATTGGGGATTTCCTGGGCGGAAGACTATCCATCTGTATCAGACGGACTGTGGATATACGATTATCAAAATAATTCCGTCCGAGTGTTAGACCATTGTCAGACAGACAAACTTTTACTTATCAATAAAAACAAAGTAGCTGCTATCCAACACCAGATTCCCAAAGATCAAAGAGACGGAATCGGCGGAATGTCCTATTATACTTATTATGTAACTGTTTATGATATGGAGTCAGAAAAAGCAGTCTACACAGGAGAAAAAACCACGCTTCTTCAACCAACAGATTTCGGCATTATTTCCGCTCAGGATAATACTTCTGAGCCTTCATCCACCCTTCTGGTCAGTTGGTTCGACAAACAGATCCAGATTATCGATATTGATGAAAAAGCCACCTGGGGACAATTAAATTTTGATTCGAAAGTTTTGAATGTATCTGAAATGAAAGATGGAAGATTCCTTGTTGGCACACATAACGGTACCATTCAGCTAGTTGTAATATCCGATACGATTACGCGATGTGATTGCATGCAATTGGATGAGACACTGGATGCCATTGACTATAATGCCAATATCAAGCAATTTGTTGAACTTGCAAACGGAAAAGCCATTTTCAGCAGTATTACCTACGATCCGCATATGATGGAATGCCCTATCTCTGATGCTGATACGGATACTCAAATCTCTTCTGTTGATTATATAGAGCAGGGTTCCCGGATCTATCGCTGCATTACTTACGAAACTTCGTCTGCCACACGAATTCAGATCTACAATAACCTTACAGACGATTGTATCTACACCTATGAGCATACACAGCCGGATCATTCCATAGCCCTGTATGATTTATTTGAAAAAGATGGCAACACATGGCTGTATGTATTGGATGATGAAGACAATTTTGGAACTGCAACAGCTCTGCATATGATCAATTTGGCTAACTCAGCCGAAATGATTGATATTGACCTTTCCTCTCTGTCTGTTTCTGCCTCTGCTGTTACATTCAACAGCGATGGTTCAAAATTTGTTTGTGAAGCAGATGACAAACTAACGGCATTTTCCCTTTCCGGGACATCCATTCAGAAGGACAGGGTAGTTGCTGATCTGCATGAATCAGACTCTTCCTGGGAGATATGCAATCCTTCCGACACGCTGATCCTTGCCACTCAGCCATTGTATGATACCGACAACAGGGATCTGACCCTTACTACTTATGATCTTTCATCTGGCACCAGGAAAAATCTTGATGTTTCCATCCCCGCCGGTGATATCTTACAACTGATTACCGGTAGTAAAAATACATTCATATGCGTTTATAACGGAACCACCTTTTATAATATCGATTTTTCTACCGGGCAGATACTCTCTGAAATCGATGCGCCTGAAGAAACAGTTCTTACGAAAATCGATTTTTCATTTTTTAAAGATGACACCTGTCTGCTGATTACAATCGGAAATACGATACTGTTATATCAGGTTGAAACAGGGAACCTTGCAGATTCCCTCGTATATACTTCTTCTGATACAGCGCTTAGCTCAATCGATACTCTGAATCTTGTCACAGACAGTAACCCATCCTATTTTGCATTGAAGGACAATGCATTTCGGGGCAATTATGATACCTCAGACTCGAACAAACAGATTTTGTATGTTTTTTATGTGGATGAATCATCCAAACTCTATCCTTATGCCGAGGTCAATTATGGTTATACGAGTCTGGCCGGAAAAGAAATTTCCGTAAAGTCACGGAATTCTGTCAGCTATGCGCCTTATTATGATTATGCAACGTTAAAAGAATGGGCAACTTCTGTTTTAGAAGAAGACTAAATATGGAAAGAAAGAAGGTATTCTGTCTTATGAACATTATCGATAATATAAAACTGGAAGAAATCAACAAAATAACCTGGGGCATATTGTTCCCAAGCTCTTTTTGTGATGAGTTAAAAAAACATTTGGATCCGCAGAGACTTTCTGATTATCTGAAAGAAGGAGAAACTCGGGTGGAAATGCAAAAAGTCCTCATTCGGATGCTTCTCTCCGAAGATTACCGGACGACACAGGACGGTTCGGATATTACCTCTATGGGATTCAGTCAGTTCAATAAATATTACAACAAAGCCGAAGGACTCAAGAAATACAATTATATGACCGCCCGCATCTTTCACCAGGCAAAGGCCGGCAAATATGATTTTCATTCTTCCCCCTTCATTCAACAGTTGAAAGAGCATCTTCAGGAGTTATTCCATCTTTTCCCTGAGGATTACAGATCTGACTATATGGACGATCTGGGTGATTTTATAGCTCTTTATCTGGATGATTATCCGGTTTTACAGGATCACAAACAGGATCTTATTGACGCGGACTTTTATGATCGAATCACTGCCCTGACAGCTGTTGCTTTTACCTGGCCCAGTTGGGAAAACAAAAAAACAGCGGAAGATTTATCCTATTTTCTTCTTCCGGAAAAACCGGTACCCACTGAGGAAAATCCACTTCAGACTCAGCGTATCATTTCTTATGTAAAAAAAGAAAATCAAAAAGCGAGTGATGAACTCGCACAGGCTTATACTTTATATCAGGAGAAAAATTATGCCGAAGCCGCAGCCATTTTTCTTCAGATACTGTCCCGGAAGTTCGCAGATGATACGGTTTTGAGAGATGCTTACTATTATCTGGCGATTTGCATGCTTGATCATAACAGCAGGGAAGTTAAAAATGTATTTAAGGGGCTTTCTTCCACCGATCCGTTTAAAAATATTCATCCGACAGACCTGTTAAAAGAAGCTTCCCGCCTTGGGCATTCCGCTGCCCTTGAACGCCTTCGAATCGTAAATGCTGCCCCGGAACCTGTTTCTTTAATTCAAAAGCTTCCTTCCACGCACGGAACTGCCAGAATCTTTTTTAACTCGCCGGATAGCAATACATACATGGATGCTTTTATAGAATCCTTACCGGAAGAAATGCAGGATTACGAAATGCAGAAAAAAATGATCACAAAATTTTCTTCCAAAAACGATTTGCTGGAAAAATTGCCTTCTGTCCGCTTCACTGAAGATTGTCGATTTCTTCTCTTTGACAACGATCCGGAAAAGAACTTCAGAGATTTCCTTTATATTCTGGATTATATTGCTTCTTTTGAAAAAGCTGATCGCTCCGATAAGGCAGCCGTTCCAACACCCCAGTGGTATAAAACATCCATTTATATCCGTGTGAAAGAAAGTGACTACTCCGCTTTGATAGACACAGCAATGCAAAGGCTTGGCGATTTTCCTGTACGGGTTTTCATTATTGATGATGCAAAATGGGCTGCTCAGTATCTGCTCTACCAGCATCCGCTATTTAAACCCCTTCAGTATATTCCTGCCGCCAGACTTCGCAATAATCCGATCACATTGAATTTTACCATTCTGTGTGATCAGAATATCGACCTTACCTGTTGGCTTATCCGTGAAGCATATTGGCTGGGTTGTTTTCATTATGATAAAATCACACTCTCCTTCCATGTTATCTCGCCCCATGCGATGGAGATCGCTTCAAAGTTAAGATACGACTGTCCGGATATTTTCAGCAAAGTACCTGATTATGACTCTACCTCCAAAGTCATCCTTGACCGGAACAGTTTCATAACTGTCAGTTCTATGACTTCCGATGATGTTTTCTCTGCCCTTATGAACTGTGAGACTCCTATCGTTACAAACAATTATTATGTTGTAAATGTTGGAAAGAGCGTGGAAAATCTGAATTTTGCGACAAAACTCAGAGAATGGACTATCCGCGAGGCCGTAAACTCCGGAGGAAAATTACAGAATAACGCTTTGCCTTTTATCAGTTTTTACTGTCAGGACCCTGAAGTTGCTCATTTAGCGCAACATCTGGTCGTACAAAATGTCACCTGTGGAGATCAGTGGTTTAACAATTATAACTTAGTGCCATTTGGCACATTAACGGATCGTTATTCCTGGGTGCAGCTTGATGGTGGCTATCTGGAAGATGTTGCGGAATCTACTCATTTACAATATTGTGGAACAACACCTTCTGATTCTCAGGAGAAAAAATTAAACCAATTGAAATCCTATTTTTCCCGAAGCTATAATCGCGATTCCTCCATGGCAGTTGCACTTTCTATGCCATATCGCCTGTTCCAGATCAATGTTGGAAAGTATGGTCATATCTTCTCTCTGGATCAGCCTCTCTCGACCGATTTTCCTCCAAAGGATATCGATCGACTGGTCGAGACGGTAACAAGTGCATTAACTGCCTCCGATACCCGATTTGCAATCAAGCAGGAGTTGCTGAGGTACGAACATTCCAGATGGATGCGATGGACCATTTCAAGAGGCTGGAAAGCGGCTTCTTCTGAACAGGTGATTCATTACATGAAAAGTGGCAATCCAAAACATCAGTTATATATTGCCCGTCTGCATGGCTGCATCTGTGATTTGGACATGCTTCCCCAGCTTGCCCAGGATCTCTGTGATCAGGCTTATCTTGTGAATGCTACTCAGGCAGATCGTTATGCCGATAAAGAACTTCTTTATGGTGCTGTCAGCTTTACACCAAAAGATTTTATGCGCATCGATAAGTCTAACATCGAAGCTACCGGCGATATTATAGCCCGCAAATGGATGCAGTCCATCGAAAAATAAGTAAAGGACCTGTATGCAGCCTTACTCATTGCATACAGGTCCTTTTTTCACGCAAAACTATACGCTTTTTCAAATGCATCTCTTGCCACAAAATTAAACGTTGCATCTTTTACGGAACCATCTTCCTTATATTGAATATCATAGAACACGATCATTGCGTCCGCTGCTGCCGCTTCCGTAGTACCCCAGAGTTTCGCTGAATAATACTGTTCAAAAGATTTTTCATTTATTTTCAATCCCTTTGTTTCTATTAAAAACCTTATTTCCGGGCACATTTCACACTTTTTGTTCCATGCATAAAGAATCCTGGGAACCTGCTCGAAAGTATCTTCTTCTATCTGACGATGATTTGCTTCAAAAAACTCTTTGTCATTCGGATACGGACAGCCACTTCCATCTACTTTTATCCAGTCACCGGCTACACCAATCTCCCCTCCTTCTTTCCCATTGATTGCTTCCTGAGAGTACACTGCAAATCTTCCCTCTCCCAGATCGCGAATCTTTCCCTGTTTCATCAGTTTTTTTATAACTTCATGATTGCTTCCCAGTTGATATGCTTTGACTGTCGTTCTCTTATTTTTAATGACTCTGAGCATAATGTTATCCTCACTTAAAAGATATTTTTTCTACTTATTTCTCAGGAATAGTATGCTTTTCTGGCATTATTTCTGCTTGTCTTGCAGTTTCTGCATTCTATTTCATCCCATGAATGTTGAAAACCGCAGCGGCATTCCCATTTCAATTTCTCCCTATGCAATTTCTCCCTTCCCTGAACGTTGAGTTCAGGAAATGTAGAAAAGTTTTTCTCAAACGCTTCTATATTAGGACATACTATATTTGTTCTTTTTACCGCAAAGACTATTTGTTCAAAACTCTTTCGATACCTGTCAGTAAGTAATACCTCTCTAAATGCATCTGCAACAATATCCGGTGGGTTATGAAAAGCGCCACATCCAAAAGCACCCAAAATCAATACATCAACTTCATTATCAATTGCTACTTCTAAAATATTCCGAATTCTTTTTTCAAACAAATACTGTAAATCGCCATTTGGCAGCATATATCCTGAACCACTAAAAAAAGGAGCTGCGCATGTAATAACATCAACATTATATGGTGTTTCAACATATTGTTCTTTTTCATCGCATAAAAATCCAGGACGATACCATTCACTCTCTTTCAAAATCAAAACATCTGGTGAGTAAATCACCTGATCCGTCCCCAGAAACATACTGTTATATTGATTTTTTGATAAAATCTTATTGTTTAATTGATAATATTCATATGCATTCTTTGATGTAAGCGACTTGTAAAGGTT
>SKEC01000672.1_pt1 | contig 31429 bp, 30 predicted proteins | sample 4826641 | NCBI WGS metagenome assembly SKEC01 (sample SAMN11008819, study PRJNA524170) | human gut metagenome | biome: Human fecal sample; material: Feces; isolation source: fecal sample from pouch patient p18, p21 | host: Homo sapiens | place: Israel: Tel-Aviv | collected 2015-12-22
GGTATCTTGAAGCCATCTAACAAACTGACGCATCTCATCCCAGGTAACATCTTCCGGGGATTTGTGAATCACGTCAGTTAAGAAGTCAAAGTATGCAAGGATGTATGTGGAGTAACTTTTGATCGTATGGTCGGTAAGACCACGGAGAGAAATCATCTTTCTGTAAGAATTAAAATATTTGTTCATAATGAACCTCCTGAAATAAATGTTGCTTGTAGTAAATAGTGAAAACAAACAGCAAAACGGAGGTGGGCGAATAAAAAAATCAGATATGTAATTGTTGAATGATACAAAATGTGATAGATTAATCATAGCAGTTCTTTTGTTGTGTGAGTTTGTTGTGTTAGGGGTAATTCAACAATATAACATATACAAAAAAACTGCTACTTTTATTTGAAAAAAGCAACGATTGTATTGTACGTAATGCTAGCCATCGCGCTAGCGATTTGGTACAATAAGTGATGAAGAAAAGAAGAGTATAATTACTTATCTTATAAAGGAAGTTCAAATTTATCCGCATGGTGAATCGGAAATGCCGTTAAAGTCTATTGAGTTTAACTTTCCGATATATCGTGATGGTAAAGAAGTAAGGAAGATTTTGTGGGAATCTGGTAATACCGTTGAAAGTATCATGCTTTTGTCCCGAAAATAACCAGATAGTGTTATCTATGCGAAGGAAAAGTGCCGCTTGATAATATAATATTGCTAAGAGAGCCGTTGCGTACAAGCCGAAAGAGCGCGTGACCAACAAGATGATTAAGGAATACATAGAAGCGAAATATGGCTTCAAGATACATACCGCATACATCGCAGAGGTGAAGTGAAAATTGGGCTTGCCGATGTATGATGTTCATAATGCGGTGGAAGAATTGAAACAGCCGAGGAAACATCCGACAGCAGAGAAAGTGGAAGCGATAAAAGATGCCTTGAAACACTTTGAGGTAATCTAAACAAATAAGCGTATCATTAGAGATAGTGGTACGCTTATTTTTTTGCCAGATTTACACCTTTGAGCTGTTTTAGGGATTTTCATATAATGAAGATAACAGAAAGGACGGTGCTGAATATGAGAGAAAAGAAAACCCATTTATATCTGGATAGCCAAGAAAGACGCCTGCTGTTACATAGCCTCGTGGAATTAAAAAATCAGCTCATACAGCAAGGCAGATATACCGATTGTGTTGATGAACTGATTTTTAAGGTGACAAGCGCACCATTAAAAAAGCTCAAAGTACAGTACGCTTGCGGGAGGTTATGATGGATGGCATAGAATTTAAAGAACTGTTTAAGGTGGCAACAGAAACACTAAGGGAAAAGACAATCCATCCTCTGTTAAAAGCAGATACCATTTATCAGCAGGACTCTGAGAATGAGGGAATTGCAGAAACGGACTATCTTCAGTTGAATTTGACGGAGGAACAGAGAAATATCTGTAACCGTCTGCTTGAATGTCGGGATAAGCAGGATATTGAATATGCCACCCACGCATATATTGCAGGTCTGTACGATGCTTTTCGGATTATGGCGGTGCTGTTTCCTAACAAATGGGATACAGAGGAAATACGCAAATTGTTTTCAGAGAAATAAAAATTGAATATAGAAGATACATAGAGCCGATTGGTTTAACAGCCAGTCGGCTTTTTTACGTTTTCCACCCTTTCTTACATAGCCGCCTTGACAAAGCGGCTAAATCTATGCGAAAGGAGGACGCACAAATGTCAAATTGCAAAGTGATTGCTCTAACCAACCAAAAAGGCGGTGTCGGCAAGACCACCACGGCGGTCAATCTGGGTATCGGTCTGGCAAAGCAGGGAAAGAAAGTCCTGCTGATAGACGCAGACGCACAGGCAAATTTAACAATGGCTCTGGGATATAACAGACCCGATGATCTGCCCGTCACGCTCTCCACGATTATGCAGAACATCATAGATGATAAATCTGTCGATGGGAAGCAGAGTATTTTACACCACGGCGAGGGCGTTGACCTGTTACCGTCCAACATTGAGTTATCTGGCTTTGAGGTAAGGCTTATCAACGCTATGAGCCGAGAGCGTGTTCTGAAAACCTATGTAAATGAGGTTAGGAAGAATTACGACTATGTTCTCATCGACTGTATGCCCTCTCTCGGTATGATAACGATAAATGCTTTGGCGGCGGCTGACAGCGTGATTATCCCGACACAGCCGCACTACCTTTCAGCGAAAGGTCTGGAGCTGTTGCTTCGCTCCGTGTCAATGGTCAAGCGGCAAATCAATCCCAAGCTGCGGATAGACGGTATTTTAATGACGATGGTAATGCCCCGTACCAACATTTCAAAGGAAATCACGGCAACGGTCAAAAGTGCCTACGGGCAAAGGATTAAGGTGTTTGACACCGAGATACCCCATTCTATCCGTGCGGTGGAAGCAACCGCAGAGGGCAAGAGTATTTTTGCCTATGACAAAAGCGGCAAGGTAGCCGCAGCCTATGGGCAGTTCGCAAAGGAGGTGGCAGAGATTGGCGAGAAACAACGCACCCAAAATCGAGCTGACCGCTTACGATGACCTGTTCCAGACGGATGAAAGCCGTGCGGAAGCAGCTTTAAGCAAGATAAGGGATATTCCCATTTCTGAAATCGACGAGTTCCCAGACCACCCGTTCAAGGTCTTAATGGACGAGGATATGGAACAGCTTGTCGATAGCATTAAGCGGAACGGTGTAATGACCCCTGCCACCGTGCGGCTGAAAGAGGACGGGCGGTATGAGCTTATCAGCGGACACAGGAGAAAAAAAGCGTGTGAGCTTGCGGGACTGGAAACGCTGAAATGCGAGGTTAAGGAGCTGACCCGTGACGAAGCCATTATTGTAATGGTGGAGAGCAACTTGCAGAGGTCAACCATTCTGCCGAGTGAGAAAGCCTTTGCCTACAAAATGCGGCTTGAAGCGATGAAGCGACAAGCAGGCAGACCCCCGAAAGAAAATTCGTCCCCAATGGGGACACATTTACGGAGCGATGCCGAGCTTGCCGAAAAGGTTGGTGAAAGCCGCAATCAAATTCAAAGGTATATCCGCTTGACCGAGCTTGTTCCCGAAATCCTGCAAATGGTAGATGAAAGGCGGATTGCGTTCCGCCCTGCGGTGGAAATCTCTTATCTGCCCGAAGAACAGCAATACACCTTGCTTGAAGCTATGGAGTACAGCGACGCTACCCCGTCGCTTGCGCAGGCTATCAAAATGAAGAAGTTTATGCAGGAGAATAAGCTGACGGACGAGGTTATCCAGTCCATTATGGAGGAAGAAAAGCCAAACCAGAGGGAAAAGCCCGCTTTCCGTGATGAAAGGATAACAAAGCTCATTCCGAAATCTGTACCCAGAGGGCAGGAATCGGACTTTGTGGTGAAAGCGTTGGAGTTCTACAACCGCCATTTGCAGCGGAGCAAAGACCGTGAACGGTAGCCACACACCGAGGGCGAGGTCTGCCTGTTTGTGGATAGCTGTATTTTAGCATTCCCCCTCTCCACACCTCTCCCCCTAAATTACTGCCAGAACTATCCGAAAAAAGAAAGTATTTAAGCTGCCAACTGGCGGCTTTTTTCTTCGGTTAGTAAGGAAAATTCAACTCAACAATAACAGGAGGTAAACGATGAAATTTCGTAGATTATTCAAAAAGGCTGCGGCTGCTTTAATGGCTGCGGTCACGGCATTGTCCGTCCTGCCTGCGACGACGGCGTTTGCTGCGGGTGATATAGGCACGATTACCTTTACCCACACCTATGACAGCAATGGAAATGCGATGAGATACAATACCAGTGCTGTCATTAACGGATATACCGCAGGCGGTACGGGAAATTACAAGTACCGTATGTATGTGGACGGCGATGTGGCGTTTTGTATTCAGCCGGGTGTACCGCTGAAAACAGGAAACACCTTGAAAAAAAATTCCTCGGAAATGTGGAACGCCCTTTCCGCAAGCCAGAAAAAGGCGGTAGGGCTTGCCCTGCTCTATGGGTATCAAGGCAACAGAGGCAATCTGTCTGGAAGTGATGATGAAAAATGGCTTGCGACACAGACCCTTGTATGGGAGTTTGTGACGGGCTGCCGTGAAGCCACAGGCGCATACCGCCAGACAAGCAAGACGGTTTACAGCCTGCACTTTGGCTCAAATTATGCGAACAGCGGGGCAAGGGCGGCGTATGACCAGATTGTTTCTCTGATGGCGAAGCATAACACCATTCCGAGCTTTATGTCGGGCGGTAAAAATGATATTACCAAAGAGCTTGCCTACAAGGACGGGAAGTACAGCATTACGCTGACCGATAAAAACGGCGTCCTTTCCGATTACAGCTTTTCAAGCTCTGACGGAAATGTAAAGGTGTCAAAGTCTGGAGATAAACTGACGATCAGCTCTGCCGTTGCCGTTTCTGGCTCTGTCCGTATCACAGCAAAGAGAAACGGAGTGCCGACAGTCAGCGGAAGCGCAAAGATGATTGCTTACGGCGACCCGAACTTGCAGGATGTCGTCACTGGTGTTGAGAACGCCGATACGGTTGCTGCCTATATCAACATTGAAACACCCACAGGCACGATTGCGCTGAAGAAAACTTCCGAGGACGGCGTTGTCGGCGGCATCCAGTTCAATATCAAGGGCGATAACTTCAACAAGACCGTAACGACAGACAAAGACGGAAATATTACCGTGGAGGGCTTATTCCCTGCCACCTATACCATCACGGAACAGTCCATTGACCGCTATGAGCCGCAGCAGAGCCAGACCGTGACCCTTATCGGCGGAAAGACCACTACTGTAAACTTCAATAACACCTTGAAGCGTGGCTCTCTGGAGGTTATCAAAAACTCTGAGGACAATCTGGCGGAGGGTGTGAAGTTCCACCTTTACGGCACTTCTCTTAGCGGCTTGCCCGTTGACGAATATGCCGTGACTGATAAAAACGGCGTGGCAAAATTTGAGAATGTCCTTATCAGCGGCGATACCCCTTATGTGGTTGAAGAAGTGGATACGGCGATCCGCTATGTCGTTCCCGAAAGCCAGACAGCCCCGATTGAATGGGAAAAGGTCACAAGCCGCAGCTTTACGAACATTCTTAAAAAATTCAATGTGACCGTGACAAAATCCGATGCGGAAACAGGAACGGCGCAGGGCGACGCTTCACTTGCGGGTGCGGTTTACGGCATTTACAAGGGCGAGGAACTCATTGACACCTACACCACAGATGAAAACGGACAGTTTACGACCAAGTATTATGTCTGCGGCAATGATTGGACGGTCAGAGAGATTACACCGTCCGAGGGTTATCTGCTTGATACGACCATTCACAAGGTAGGCGCAGAGCCAGAGCTTTACACCGTGGAATATAACTCTGCCGCTAACGATGTAAACGAACAGGTCATCAAGGGCAATATTGCCATTATCAAGCACACCGATGACGGAGAAACTCAGATTGAAACACCCGAAACAGGGGCAACCTTTGAGGTCTATTTGAAATCCGCAGGCAGCTATGAGGACGCAAAGGAAACCGAGCGTGATGTCCTCACCTGCGATGAAAACGGTTTTGCCCAGACAAAGGATATGCCTTACGGCATTTATACCGTGAAGCAGACCTCTGGTTGGGATGGTCGGGAGCTGATGAAGCCTTTTGATGTATTTATCAGCGCAGACGGTCAGACCTACCGCTATCTTATCAACAACGCCAACTTTGAAAGCTATATCAAGATTGTCAAGAAAGATGCGGAAACAGGCAAGACCATTCCCTATGCGGGCGCAGGCTTCCAGATTTACGACCCCAACGGCGAACTTGTGACAATGACTTTCACTTATCCCGAAGTAACGACCATTGACACCTTTTATACCACAGCGGACGGCGATCTCATTACGCCGCAGACTTTGGAATACGGTACGGGCTACTCTATCGTGGAGGTACAAGCCCCCTATGGCTATGTGCTGAACTCCGAGCCTGTTTACTTTGATGTGGTGCAGGATAACTCTGCCGAGGAAAGCGGCATTACCGTGATTGAGGTGGTACGTTCCAATCTGGCGCAGAAAGGCACGATTACCGTTTCCAAATCTGGCGAGGTATTCTCCACCGTGGCAGGCGACAAAGGCTTGTATCAGCCGATTTTCTCTGTCAGCGGACTGGAGGGTGCGGTTTATGAGATTACCGCCGCCGAGGATATTTACACTCTGGACGGAACATTGAGAGCCGAAAAAGGCGAGGTTGTTGACACCCTTACCACAGGTACGGACGGTACGGCAAAATCCAAAGAGCTGTATCTGGGCAAATACGAGGTCAGGGAAATAGAAGCTCCTTACGGAATGGTGCTGAATGAGGAAACCCACGCTGTTGAGCTTGTGTATGCAGGTCAGAATGTAGCTGTTACCGAAACCGCCACGAGCTTCTATAACGAAAGACAGCGTGTGGAAATCGACCTTGTAAAGAGCCTTGAAACAGACGAAGCCTATGGTGTTGGGAATAACAGCGAAATTCTTGATGTAACCTTTGGACTGTATGCGGAAAAAGATTTGACAGCCGCAGACGGTACGGTCATTCCTGCGGACGGTCTGATTGAGGTCATTACCCTTGACGGAAACGGTCACGGGAAAGCGATCAGCGACCTGCCGATGGGCAGCTACTATGTGCAGGAAATCAGCACGAACGCCGCTTATCTGAAAGATGATACCAAATACCCTGTTGTCTTTGAGTATGCAGGACAGGAAACCGCAGCCGTCCACATTTCCGCAAATGACGGCGAAGACATTGAGAATAAAATCATTTATGGCTCTGTCAGCGGTAAGAAATCAGACGAGGACGGCAAGGCTCTGGGCGGTGCGCTTATCGGTATCTTTCAGACTGGCACAGAGGAATTTACAAAGGAAAACGCTATCCAGACTACCACATCGAAAGATGACGGTAGTTTCTCTTTTGCCAAAGTACCGTATGGAACTTGGGTAATCCGTGAAATTGAAAGTCCGAAAGGATTTGTACTCTCCGAGGAAGAAATCGCCGTCACAATCGGCAAGGTGGACGAGGTTGTGGAAATCGAGCTTGTCAACTACTTCATTAAGGGCAATATCGAGCTGACAAAGGTGGATAAGGATTATCCCGACAACAAGCTCTCTGGAGCTGTCTTTGAGGTCTATGCCGATACCAACGGCAACGGCGAGTTTGATAAGGACGATGAGCTGCTTGGCGAAATGACCGAGCTTGACGGCGGTATTTATCAGATGAAAGAACTCCGTTACGGAAACTATTTTGTCCGTGAGAAAACCGCCCCGACAGGCTTTGTCCTTGACGAAAAGGTCTATATGGTATCCATTGAGGAAAACGGCAAGACCTATGTGGTGGAAAATGAAGCAGGCAAAGGCTTTATGAACGCCGCACAGACTGGCTCTCTGAAAATCGTCAAGACATCTTCAGACGGCAAACTTGAGGGCTTCTCGTTCCGAGTGACGGGTACAGATTATGACAAGACATTCAAGACCGATAAAGACGGCGAAATCTTCATCGAGGATTTGAGGATTGGCGAATACACCGTATCCGAGGTCAGCGACAAGGCTTCCGCAGGATATATCCTGCCTGCCGACAAGCGGGCGACGGTAAAGGTCGGTGCAACAACGACAGTCCAGATGCACAACGAGCTTAGGGACACCCCGAAAACGGGCGACGACTTTAACCCCTATCTCTGGGGCGGACTTGCGGCAGTATCCCTTATCGGTGCAGGTGCGCTTGGTTTTATCGGTTTTAAGAACAGAAAGAAAAAGGAGGACTAAGGAATGGACGCTAAAACGATTGTTGCCATCGTGCTTGTGGTGTTTATCGTAGGTGCGGCAGTCTGGCTCAATCTCCGTAACCGAAAGAATAAATGACCCGATTTTGCAGGAACAGGGCGGCTGAAAGATGCCGCCCTCTTTCTGTTTCTGGAGGAAACTATGAGGAATCTGAAAACCATCGAAAAGAAAGTAAAAGTCATTCTTGAAAAGAATACAGACGCCCGAAACGACGATATGGTGCTGTACCTTGCCCTCTGTAATGTGTGCCTAAAGGATGCGGGGGCGATGCCCCTTGCAGAGATTATGACGCAGCACAAATATCTCGGCTTGCCAAGCTTTGAGAGCGTCAGCAGGACAAGGCGGAAGTTGCAGGCGAAGTACCCAGAACTGGCGGGAAGCCGCCACGCACAGAAGTTACGGGCGACTGGCGAAAAGGCATACCGTAAGTATGCCAAAGAATGAGAGGTGCTTATGAACGAAGAAAAACGCATCAACGGCGGTTATGAAATCATCGAAAGCTGTACGATCGGGAGTAACGAGCTTGTGATCGGTCATAACCCTAAAGCCCCCAATCCGTATGTCTGTTGGTATTGCAAAAATGGCACGGATTATTTCTGGGGCTATTACTGCAATCAGTTATCTGAAGCAAGAGAAAAGCTGAATGAACGGTATCAGACTGAGTGCAATATGCCGTACAATCAGCCCCAGAAAAAGCAAAGGCAGCGTGATGACCGTGAGCGATAAGAAACAATTTATGACTGTACGACCTGTCCTTATCCCCGATACAAGGACGGGCATATCATTTTCTGCGATGTCTGTATCCGCAAGATTTTAGACGAGCAGAACGAGAAAAAGCACAAAAAATTAGAACGATAAGGAGAATTGAGAAAATGGCTGTAAATCAAAAAGCGGTCAAGGTCTTGAACAAAGTTTTTGAAGCAGGCTTTACCGATGAAAAAGCGATTTCAACTATGACGATGGACGATATTCTTTCTATGCAGGGTATCACGGTTGCCGACATCGGGCTTATCAACGACCTGCAAAAAAGTATCAAGGCGAACAAGGTCATTTCCTTTTTGGGCGGTGGTACAAATGAGTGAAAATAGAATGATCCGTTTTAAGAACAAGGAGGATAAGGTTGTTGCAGCCGTTCCCGATGGCGGCGTACTCCGTCTGTTTTATGGGAACGGCGATACCCAATACGTCCTCTGCCATTATGTAGATGAAAACCGTGCAGAGATTGACGGCGTGGTGTACGACACAAAAGATTTTATACAGAGGATGGAGAAAAATAAAATCAGCTATGCCCCTGCTTGATGATGGGGAAAAAGAAAAGGAGGTGTAAAGAGAATGGCTGCAAAGTATCAGCTCATTACAGAACTGTATCGGCGTACAGGGGCTGCGGTTTCCAGAAATCCGCAGGCGTGGCAGAACTTCTTATCCTCTGCCTGCCGAAATTATAAATGCCGCTTTGACGAGCAGCTCTTGATTTTCGCCCAACGCCCCGACGCTATTGCCGTAACCACGCTTGAAACTTGGAACAAGCAGTTTAAGCGGTGGGTAAACAAGGACAGCAAAGGCATAGCGGTGTTTGACACGAAAGGTCGCAGGAATACCCTCAAATATTACTTTGACATTTCCGATACCCACGAGGGATATTATTACAGCCGCCCCGTTCCGATATGGCAGATGGATGAGCGATACGAGCAGGCGGTTATAGAACGGCTTTCCGACAGGTTTGGAGAGTTAGAGGTCAGAGATTTAGGCGAAGCCCTTATGCAGACCGCCGAAAATGCCGTGGAGGATAATCTGCACGACTATCTGGCACAGCTTAAAGACTGTACGAAAGACAGCTTTTTAGAGGAACTGGACGACTTCAATGTGGAGGTCATCTATAAGCGGCTTGCGGTAAACAGCGTTGCCTTTATGCTGATGAGCCGCTGCGGTCTGGATACGGACGAATATTTTGAAACCGAGGATTTTTCGGACATTACCAATTTTAATACCCCTGCCACGATAAACGCCATCGGGATTGCCGCAAGCGATATTTCCGAAATGGCACTCCGAGAAATTTCCCAGACTGTCCGAAATGTGCAAATCGCAGAGAAAAGCCGAAACCGCACCTTTGCACAGCCTGCCTTAAATCCGTATGATAGAGGCAGAAAACAACCCGAAAGGAGCAACGATCATGAGCGAAATCACTTACACGAAACAGGGCGATTATCTTATTCCCGACCTAACATTACCGACAGAGCCAGAAATTCCGCTTGGCAGATACGCTATGATGCACAGGGATTATCTGCAGCAGCACAAGAGAGTGACCTATCTCAATCTGCTGACATCGGGCAGGCTCAACGAACATCTTTACCAGACCGAACAGACCGCACTTACGAGATTGGAGCTTCTGACGAAGCAACTCTCTCTGGAGCAGGGCGTGACGGAGGAACTGAAAGAGAAAGCGCCAATGCAGTGGGTAGGGCTGATGAACAATATCCGCAGCCAAGCGGAGGAAGTCATCTTGAGCGAACTGATTTACAACTGACATCCCACGAATCAGAGTCACAAGGCAGCATTGCCGATGAAACAGAAGTCAGAGCCAATCTCCCCACCGTAGAGGAACAGATGGAAATGATAGCGGAAGCAGAGGACGAAAAATCCTCTGCTTTTTCCATTTCACAGGAGGATATTGACTCTGTTCTCCTTCGAGGAAGCAACTTTCAGAATGGCAAGTACAGTATCTACCGTCAGTTCCAGAAAAATGAGGACAATAAGAATAACATCGAATTTCTCAAAAAGGAATACGGTATCGGCAGCGGTACGCACTATTTCCCAGATGGAACAAAAGGTCACGAGTGGCACGATGGAAAAGGAATCGCCATTGAAAAGTACGGCTCATCTGATAAACCCGATCTGCTTCTTACTTGGTCTAAGGTGGCAAAGCGGCTGCGTGAGCTGATAAAGAATGACCGCTATCTGAATGAAAAAGAGAAAGACCATTATGCGGATTATCTCGAAAGCGTGGAAGCTCCCCAGTATGAGATTGACACCCAAAGGAGAATGGCAAGGCAGCGTTTTATTGACGCAAAGCGTGATTTGCCCCCTGCTGACAAACGGGATACTCTTGCCCTGCGTCTGTCCGATTTCATCCGTGATTTGGACGGCTATGAGAAAGACCTGCTCTCCGAAGTAGAACGCACAGACCTTGCCGATGTAACCGCAGAGCAGATGGAACAGCATTTATCCGACCCTGCCACCGTTCAGCAGCTCATTGATTTCTTGAAGTCAGTACAGGATAGGACGAGCAATGTTTACAGCCGCAGCAATGCTTGGCGTTTCGGGCAGGAGCTTTTGGAGCTGCACCCTCTGCGCTACCTCTATCACGAGGGCGATGTGGTGTATATCGGTGCGGACAAATATGAGGTGCTGACAATCTCCGAGGATAGCGTTTTCCTGCAAAATGCAGAGTTCCCGCTGTTCAGCCAAACATTTAGCCGTGGCGACCTTGAAGAAAAGCTGAAGGAAAACGCCGCAAACGACCATTTGAAAGTGGTTGTTACCGAGAAACAGAGTGTTCAAACACCGTCCGAAGAAAAGTCTGACAGCTTAAAGTTCTCCATCGGCTTCTCTGAACATCCTGCTTTTTATGACAGGGAGCTGAACGACCGCTATACCGATCTGAGCTTTGCGCTTGGGAATAAGCTGCTCGGCATTCTGGACGAAAAGCAGCACCGTGAGCGTGGCGGCGATAAAAATATCGGTTGGTATCACAAGACTGATTTTGAGATTTCCGCCACGATCGGCGGCGAGGACTTCCACTATGAAGGACGGTTTGACATTGGCGACGGCGAGGGCGACCTTATCTCCCATATCAAAAACTTTTACGAATATTCTCTCTCCCCGAACTGCCCGTTTATTTCCGAATGGAAGAAACAGGGCGAGGATTACTACCGTGAAAAGATAGAAAGCCTGCAATGGGGGCGGGATGTGTTTATCCCCTATCTGGAACAGCACACCGAGCTTACGAAAGAGGACGAAACGCTCCTTGCTGAGATTTTGGATACGGAAAGCGACTGGTTTCGAGTACCCGAAGAACCCACGCAGGAGGAATTACTGGAGCAGGCAAAGGCGTTGCTTGATGCTTTCTGCCGTGAGGAATATGAGCAGGAAAACGGCGCAGACTATGCCGATCTGTCTAAAGTGGGAATCGCCTATACCACCACCGAGGACGAACAGCACGAAATCCAAGCCGCTGTAAACCTTGTGGACTTCCGTATGGAAACCTACATTGACGGAATGCTTGCAGAGTACACGCAATATGACAGCCTTTTAGAACTGATACAGAATGGTCTTTCCTATCTGGATTTTGACAGTCTGGTATCCGTGACGGAGGAACAGCTTGCCCCATTCTATAAAGAAAAGCCCCTACACTACACCGTGGAGCAGACTTCCGATGCTTTTGCCGACCCCTTTATCATACGGGATAACACCGTACCAGAGGGAGAGGACGGACAATACTATGATGTGGGCGGCATTTACCAGACCTTTGAAACCGAGGAAGAAGCACAGGAATATGCGGATACCTTAAACAGTGCCGAGCATATCACGAAGCTGTTTGCGGCAAAGGATGCCGAGCGTGAAGCGGATAATGCCGACCTTATTGGCAGGGAAATCGTTATAGATAACCGCCGCTATCTCATTGAAAGTGTTGACAAAATCAGCGGCGATGTTTCTATGCGTGACATCACATTCCAGAACAATGCAGGCTTCCCGATTAACCGTGTGGAGAAAATTGCCCGTGTCCGTGAATGGTTGGAAGCACAGGAACAGGCAGAGCCACTTCCCGAAAAAGAAAAAGCCCCTGCCGTTATCGCTGACCGCAGCAACTACCGCATTACCGAGGATACTCTGGGCATTGGCGGTGCAAAGGAAAAGTTTCGGGCGAATATGGCTGCGGTCAACCTGCTCCATGACCTTGAGATTGAAAACCGCCTTGCCACACCCGAAGAACAGAAAATCCTTGCAGGCTATGTCGGTTGGGGCGGTCTGTCTATGGCGTTTGACGGGAACAATGCGGCGTGGGCAAATGAATTTAAGGAACTGTATGTAACCCTCTCCCCAGAGGAATACCGTGCCGCAAAGGAATCCACGCTGACCGCCTTTTATACGCCGCCCGTTGTGATCAAGGCGATGTACGAAGCACTTGACCGTCTGGGCTTTTCCGAGGGCAGCATTTTAGAGCCGTCCTGCGGCACAGGAAATTTCTTTGGTCTGCTTCCCGATAGTATGGCAAAATCAAAGCTCCACGGCGTGGAAATCGACTCTTTAACGGGCAGGATTGCAAGACAGCTCTACCAGAAAGCGAATATCGCCATCGAGGGCTTTGAGAAAACGAAGCTCCCAGACGACCACTTTGATGTGGTACTTGGCAATGTTCCCTTTGGAGATTTTAAGGTCAACGACAGCCGCTACAACGCCCAGAAGTTCCTCATTCACGACTACTTCTTTGCAAAGGCTCTGGATAAAGTGCGGACGGGCGGCGTTGTGATGTTTATTACCTCTAAGGGTACGATGGATAAAGCAAATCCAGAGGTACGGAAATATATCGCACAGAGAGCCGAGCTTTTGGGGGCAATCCGTCTGCCCGACAATACGTTTCGGGCGAACGCAGGCACGGAAGTCACAAGCGACATCCTCATATTGCAGAAGCGTGACCGTGTAATGGATATAGAGCCAGACTGGGTACACCTTGACACCGACGAGAACGGCGTTACAATGAACAGCTATTTTGTGCAGCACCCAGAAATGATTATGGGCGATATGGTAATGGAAAGCACACGCTTCGGCAAGATGGACGCCGCCTGCAAAGCGAAAAAGGATATTCCCCTTGCCGAGCTGCTCCACGAGGCGGTACAGAATATCAATGGGGAAATCCCAGAGTATGAGATTGACGAAATCTCCGATGAACAGGACGAGGCTATCCCTGCCGACCCAAGCGTTAAGAACTTCTCCTACACTCTGGTAAACGGAAAGGTCTATTTCCGTGAAAATGATGTGATGACCCCTGCCACTCTCTCCATGACCGCCGAGAGCCGTGTGAAAGGCTTGGTAGAAATAAGGGATTGTGTGCGGAAGCTCATCGCCTATCAGACCGAGGATTATCCAGAGGAAGTCATACGCACCGAGCAGGAAAACCTCAACCGCCTTTACGACGCCTACACAGCAAAGTACGGTCTTATCAACAGCCGAGGAAATTATCTTGCCTTTGCTTCCGATGAAAGCTACTTCCTGCTATGCTCTCTGGAAGTGCTTGACGATGAGGGCAATTTCAAACGGAAAGCCGATATGTTCTCCAAGAGGACGATAAAGCCCCACCGTGCCGTGACTTTTGTGGAAACGGCAAGCGAAGCCCTTGCAATCTCCATCGGGGAAAAAGCCCGTGTAGATCTGCCCTATATGGAGCAGCTCACGGGCAGACCGAAAGAGGAACTCATTCAAGACTTGCAGGGCGTTATCTTCCGCATTCCCGCAAGTGAGCCTGCAAAATATGTGACCGCAGACGAATATCTGTCGGGCAATGTCCGCAATAAACTTGTGGCTGCGGAAGCGGCGGCAAAGACAGACCCAGAGTTTCTTATCAACGCCGAAGCTCTGAAAAAGGTCATTCCAAAGGATTTGAGTGCGGGCGAAATCTCCGTGCGGCTCGGTGCGACTTGGATACCGCAGGAGGATATTCAGAAGTTTGTGATGGAGCTTTTAACCCCGTCGAGCTATGCGGGGGGCAGGATCAAGGTACGCTACACGGCGATCAACGGCGACTGGTTTATTGAGAATAAGAGTTCCGATTACGGAAATGTCAAGGCGGACAGCACTTACGGTACAAAGAGGGCTTCCGCCTATCGTATTATCGAGGACACGCTGAATCTGCGGGATGTGCGTATCTTTGACTATGTTTATGACGAAAACGGCAATAAAAAGGCAGTATTCAACCACAAGGAAACCACGGCGGCGCAGGCAAAGCAGGAAGTGATTAAACAGGCGTTTGCGGACTGGATATGGAAAGACCCAGAACGCAGAAACCGCCTTGTCCGTTCCTACAACGATACCTTTAACTCTGTCCTTCCCCGTGAGTATGACGGCAGCCATATCACGTTCGGCGGGATCAGCCCAGAAATCACGCTCCGCCCCCACCAAGTCAATGCCATTGCCCATATCCTTTACGGCGGCAACACGCTCCTTGCACACAAGGTGGGCGCAGGCAAGACCTTTGAAATGGTCGCCGCCGCACAGGAAAGCAAGCGGCTCGGCTTATGCCAGAAATCTATGTTTGTTGTGCCAAACCACCTTGTGGGGCAATGGGCTTCCGAGTACCTGCGGCTGTATCCGAGTGCCAATATTTTAGTGGCAAGGAAGCAGGATTTTGAAACCGCCAACCGAAAGAAGTTCTGCGGCAGGATTGCCACGGGCGATTACGATGCGGTCATCATCGGACACAGCCAGTTTGAAAAAATACCGATGAGCCTTGAACGGCAGTTTAATATGCTTCAGCAGCAGCTCGATGACATTGAGCGTGGCATTGACGATATTCAGAAATCCAACGGCGAACAGTTCACGGTCAAGCAGCTTATGAAAACCCGAAAGTCTATCCAAGCGAAGCTCGACAAGCTCAACGACACCAAGCGGAAAGACAGCGTGATTGACTTTGAGGAATTGGGCGTTGACCGCCTGTTCATTGATGAGAGCCATTTTTACAAGAATTTGTATCTTTACACCAAGATGAGGAATGTGGGCGGCATTGCCCAGACCGAAGCACAGAAAAGCTCCGATTTATTTATGAAGTGCCGCTATCTGGACGAAATTACGGGCAGCCGAGGTACGATATTCGCAACGGGTACGCCCGTTTCAAACTCAATGGTGGAGCTTTATTCCGTCCAGAGATACTTGCAGTACGACACCTTAATGCGGAACGGCTTGCAGCACTTTGACAGTTGGGCTTCCACTTTTGGGGAAACGGTCACAGCTTTAGAGCTTGCCCCAGAGGGTACGAATTACCGAGCCAAGACGAGGTTTGCAAAGTTCTACAATCTCCCAGAGCTTATGCAGATGTTCCGTGAGGTGGCGGATATTCAGACTTCCGATATGCTGAAGCTCCCCGTGCCAAAGGTCAATTACCACAATATCAAGACTAAGCCGAGTGAAATACAGACCGAAATGGTGGCGGAGCTTGCCAAGCGAGCCGAGAAAGTCCGTGCAAGGCTTGTGGAGCCGAACATCGACAATATGCTGAAAATCACAAATGACGGGCGGAAACTTGCCCTTGATCAGAGAATGATTGACCCCATGTTGCCCGACGATCCAGACAGCAAGGTCAACGCCTGCGTGGAGAATGTTTACCGTATCTGGGAGGAACACGCCGACACAAAGGCGGCGCAGCTTATTTTCTGCGACCTCTCCATCCCGAAAAATGACGGCAGCTTTAACATCTATGACGATATTCGTGGGAAGCTCACCGAGCGAGGTGTTCCTGCCGAACAGATACGCTTTATCCACGAAGCCACCACCGACGCACAGAAAAAGGAGCTGTTTGCAAAGGTACGAAGCGGCGAAGTCCGTGTGCTACTCGGCTCTACTCCGAAAATGGGAGCAGGAACGAACGTCCAAGACAGGCTTATTGCCATCCACAATCTGGACTGTCCGTGGCGACCCTCTGACCTTGAACAAAGGCAGGGGCGAATTGAGCGACAAGGAAATATGTTCCCAGAGGTTGAGATTTACCGTTATGTGACCGAGCAGACCTTTGACGCATATCTCTATCAGCTCGTGGAAAGCAAGCAGAAATTTATCAGCCAGATTATGACGAGCAAAAGCCCCGTCCGTTCCGCAGAAGATGTGGACGAGGTTGCCCTCTCCTTTGCGGAGGTCAAAATGCTTGCCACGGGCGACGAGCGTTTCAAGGAAAAAATGGATTTGGATATACAGGTATCCAAGCTCCGAGTGCTGAAGCAGAGCTATCTGTCCGAGCATTACGACCTTGAGGACAGGATTTTACAGAAGTTCCCGAAGCTGATTAAGGAGTATGAGGAACGCATCGCAGGCTATGAAGCGGATACCTTACTTGCCGAACAGCATAAGCCGCAGGGCGATGACAAGTTCTGCCCGATGACTTTGCAGGGCGTAACCTACACCGAAAAAGCCGACGCAGGACAAATGCTGCTTGCCGTTTGCAAGGATTATCCTTTGTCACAGCCGTCTGAAATCGGCAGTTACCGTGGCTTCAAGTTAGAGGTTTATTACGACACGGTCAATTCAACCTACTGTCTAAACCTCTGCGGAAAGGCAAAGCACAAAGTTGAGTTAGGCTCGGACGCTCTCGGTAATCTGACCCGAATTGAAAACGAGCTTGCCAAGCTCCCCGCCCGACTGGAATCCGCAAATACCAAAAAGGCAGAAACTATTTCACAGCTTGAAAACGCAAAGGTTGAGGTACAAAAGCCTTTTGCCTTTGAGGAAGAGCTGAAAGAGAAAACCGACAGGCTGAACGCTCTCAACATCGAGTTAAATCTGGACGAAAAAGACCCCTCTGCCATTGACACCGAGCCAGAGCAGGGCGACGGACTACCCGAAAGAAAGAGCAGGGATATGGAACGGTAACACCGTTTGCACATTTGTATTGTGGAAATCTGGGCATTATAATAAGGTGCAGATGAATAAACAGCGGAGGTGGTAAAGGTGTCTGGCGAGTTCAGATTTGAAACATTTGTCGATGTCCACAGCAATATTTTTAACGAGTATCTCAGCTCTGTCATAGCGAAGCTCTCAAAGGAAAACGAGGAATACCGTGCCGTACAAGCCGAGATTGAGGGATTATATGAGAAATATCCAAAGGTGTTCAGCGTGTTTGATACGGAGAAATCTGCGGAGCTGACGAAAGAAGAATGTGCAGCTCTCATTGAAGTGTTGGAGCTGAAGAACACGCTCATGGACTTGGAAATGCAGTCGGTCTATTTCCGTGGCTGCTATGACAGCGTAGGGTATCTGAAAAAGGCAGGGATTTTATAACGGATTGACCGAAGAAAAGGCGGTGTTGGCGTGAAGCTGATGCCGTCTTTTACATAGCCGAGATATAGAAAAATTCATAGACTTTTGGTATAATTTATTCAACATTAGATGTGTGAGGTAATAACACTTGTGAATAACTTATGCTATGGAATATAAATATGCTTGAGTAAACTAATATTGGGAGGGCTAGTTATGGCTGATAAAATTAAAGAAATATCTATGTGGTTGCTTGAACAAGGAATTGGAATAGCACAAGAAGTTTTGGAAGAAAAATTACAAGAAGCGTATGAACAAGGACGCAAGGACTCTTATATTGACCAAGTTGATACCACGCTTGACAACATTCTATATAATACAATGCAAGATATTAAGAGTAAAAAGCAAGAATTGTATGAAAAGAATTTCTACATAGTTCCGTCAGAAGAAGATGCAGCACAGATGCGAGCATACGAATATTTGACAGAGAATCTTCCTTCAATTATAAAAAGCTATCGGGAGGGATAAATGAGATAGAGATTTTTGACAAACTATTATCTGAAATCAAGTATACATAGCCGAGAGGTTTTCACTTAACGAAAGCCCCTCGGCTTATTTTATTTTCAAGGAGGTGGAAAAGTGAACTATCAAGAGTACAAGCAATCCCTTAATCAGAAGCTGACCGATAAGGTACAAAAGGAGCTATCTGCTTTTCGGGAGGAAATGCAGGGCAAGCCCCCGCAGGAGATTTACGATGCCGCATATCAAATCGCCGTAAAGAATGATATTGCAGAGTGTTTCTCTGATACGGATTACTCCCCACAGGCGGCAAAAGCCCTGCTGAAATCTCCCAATCTGTTGCAGGAAGTCTATGACGAATGGCTTGGGAGGGAAGATTCCCAAATGGAGGAATTACGCCAGACCATAGCGGATTTTAAGGACTATATGGTTAAGACAGAAAAAATTTTATCTGGATTGGAGCGATGAGGTATCAGATGAGAATGAACAAACCCTATGTGCAGCTTGACCCTGCCGTGATCGAGCAGGCACGGCAGATGGACTTGCTGACCTACTTGCGGCACTATGAGCCGAGCAATCTAAGGCGTGTGGCAGGAAATGTTTACTGTACCAGAGAACATGACAGCTTAAAGATCTCCAACGGCAAATGGTACTGGTGGTCGAGAGGTTTCGGCGGTGTTTCCGCCCTTGATTATCTCATCAAGGTCAAAGATTATTCCTTTGTGGAAGCTGTTGAAGCCCTCACGGGCATCACGGCGGACTGGATACCACCGCCCCCTGCCCCTAAGAAAGACGAGCCGAAAGAGCTGCTTTTGCCAAAGAAAAACAAGAACTGCGACAGAGTGATACAGTATCTTTTCGGGCGTGGCATTGACTATCAGCTCATACAGGACTGCGTTGCGGACGGCACGATTTTTGAGAGCGCCGACTACCACAACGCTGTTTTTGTGGGCAAAGACGAAAGTGGAACGCCCAGATATGCCGCCTGCCGCAGCACTCTGGGAAGCCCTTTTAAGGGCGACGCTTCTGGCAGCGACAAGCGGTATTCGTTCCGACTTTTGGCAAAAGAGCCGACAACTTCGGTGCATTTGTTTGAAGCCGCCATTGATTTACTCTCCTATGCCACTTATCTCAAATGTGAGGGCAGGGACTATAAAAAAGAAAACCTGCTCTCTCTTTCGGGTGTGTATCAGCCCAAGAAAGAAATCAAGGACAGCAAAGTGCCGATTGCTTTGACCACATTTTTGAAAGCCAATCCGCATATTAAGACCATCATCCTGCATTTAGACAATGACAAGACAGGTCGGCTCTGTACCGCCGCTTTGAAAGAATTACTCAAGAAAGACTATGAAATCGTTGACGCACCGCCGCCCATTGGCAAGGACATCAACGATTTTTTGTTGTCCTATCTGGGGATTGCAAAGGAAAATCCCCGCCGTGAAAGGAGGGATGCCCGTTGATTGCCCTTTGATTTTTACGCCCATCAGCCAACAAACCAAATCCATTTTAAGAATGAAAGCGAGGAATTGCCCAATGAAAAAGTATGATGTTACCCTGCGTGGACACTATGAAAAGACCATTTCTGTCTATGCGGACAGCCCCGAAGAAGCCAAGAAAAAGACCGAAATCGTCCTCTTTGATACCGACCTTATTGACTTTACCGATGACGATTTTGTCTGCGGCGAAGCCGACATTACCGAGCCTTTGGAGGACGGCTGCGAGGGCGATGTAGATGAGGACGCCTGCCCTTCGTATGAGGATTGTTCGGATTGTCCGTACTTCTGCCCCGTGTGCGGGGAATGTGTGTATGAGGACGAGTGCGAAGATTAAGTCTTACCAAGCACTGAATTTGATTATCCATCTGGCGATGGAACTCAAATTCGCTTGTTAGGGGCAGCCCCCTAATACCCCCACTAAGAAAGGAGCTTTTCAGAATGAGTGAGTTTTTATTCTTTCTCATCGGCACAATGCTCGGCAGCCTTATCGGTGTTGTCATTATGTGCCTCTTACAGATTAACAGGCTCTCCGAAAGAGAGGAAGTGAAAAATGCGAAAACGAAATGTGCAGATACTTTTCCGACTGAATGACGAGGAAGCCGAACAGCTCCAAATCCTTGTGGAGCGTTCTGGTCGTTCCAGAGAGGCATTCCTAAGAGAAATGGTAAAGGGCTACCGCCTTTGCGAGAAGCCAGACCCAGAGTTCTATCAGATGATGCGTGAGCTGTCCGCCATCGGCAACCGTATCAATCAGCTTGCGGCAAAAGCCAACGCCCTTGATTTTGTGGACGCTCCCATGCTGAAAGAGGAAGCGAGGCGGTGGCACGAGTTTCAGATCGCTGTCCGCAAAAAATATCTGCTTCCGAAAAGGCAGCCAGACTAATGGCGGTCTGCGAGATATGGGATGTGCGTGGCAGGCTCGACCACCCCCTCGACTATGCCAAGAATCCAGAAAAAACCGCCAATCCCAAATACACCGAAGCGGACTTGCAGGCTCTCGGCGATGTGATGAAGTACGCCACCAACGGCGACAAGACCGAGAAACAGTTTTTTGTCACGGGCGTAAACTGCGATACCGCCACCGCCAGAGATGAAATGATGATTGCCAAAGCGCAATGGAACGATGAAAGCGAGATTGTCTGCTATCACGGTTTCCAGAGCTTTAAGCACGGGGAGCTTACCCCAGAGCAGGCGTACGAGGTGGGCGTCAAACTTGCCGAGCGAATGTGGGGCGACCGATTTCAAGTGGTTGTCGCCACCCACCTAAATACCGAGTGCCTGCACAATCACTTTGTCGTCAACTCCGTTTCCTTTGTGGACGGAAAGCACTACCACGACAACAATGCGAATCTGCGGCTACTCCGTCAGCGTTCCGATGAGCTTTGCCGAGAGTACGACCTTTCCGTGATTGAACACCCAAGCGGCAGGAAAAAGCCCTACGCTCTCTACCAAGCGGAGAAGCAGGGGCTTCCTACAAGGGATAACGTGGCACGGCAGGCGGTGGATGAAGCAATTTCAAAATCATTCACGCTCAAAGACTTTGACCGTCTGATGGCAGAGATGGGTTATAAATGCAGCTTCGACCCTAACCGCAAATACTGGACGATTATCGGCAGAGGTTGGGGACGTCCCAAGCGGCTCTATAAGCTCGGAGAGGATTATACCAACGAGAGGATACTGGAGCGTATCCGAGAAAATTCCTATGCCGTGAAGTTCGCCCGATTTGCCGAGCCGACAAGAGAAGTCAAGGTCTATCGGCTGAAAGGCTCTTTGTCTGGAGCAAGAAAAATCGGAGGTCTGCGTGGGCTGTATCTCCATTACTGCTACAAGCTCGGCATCCTGCCGAAAGGGAAACAACCAAATTATGCGAAGCTCCATTATCTTCTCAAGGACGACCTTATGAAGATGGACGCTATCACAAAAGAAACAAGGCTGCTCTGCCGCTGTCACATCGACACTGCAGAGCAGCTTTTGTCATACCAAAGCTCTTTGGAAACGGAAAAGAATGAGCTGACCGAACAGCGTAAGGGGCTTTATTCCCAGAGCCGTAAAGCAAGCGGCGCAGAAAAAGAAGCGGTCAAGGCTCAGATTGCCGACATTTCAAAAAGGCTTGGCGAAATCAGAAAGGAGGTCAGACTCCTTGAGGGGATCGCCGCCCGTAGCGACACCCTCAAGGAGAAATTAAACGTGATACGGGCAGAGGAACAGGAAACCAGACGAAAGGAGCTGATGAAGAATGAACACAGGCGGCGATGCGGCGGAACAGATCGTGAGGATGAGCTTAGAGGGATTTGAGGTTGCCGCAAAACTGACAGGCGCAGGTGCGAAGAATATCGCCGTGCTTCTGTATTCCATTCTCAAAGAGGAACAGAAAACCAAAGGAAAGGCAAGGCTTACCAGTATGCTCCGTTCTGGCAAGGAGCTGAAAGTCTTTACCGTGAAAAACGAGGATTTGAAACGCTTTACGCAGGAAGCAAAAAAATACGGCGTCCTCTATTGTGTTCTGGCTGACCGCAAAAACAAAGACCCGAAAGCCGAGGTCGATGTGATTGCCCGTGCCGAGGACGCATCGAAAATCAGCCGTATTGTGGAACGCTTCCACCTTGCTTCGGTGGATACCGCTTCCATCGTGACAGAGGTTGAGAAAGTGAAGGACGAAAAAACAGGTCAGCCAGAGCCAGACATCGGCGTGCAGGAAAAGGCGGAGAAAGACAAGCTGCTCGACGCCCTTATGGGGAAGCCAATGCAGAAGGAGGAAAATGCCCCCGAAAACCCCTCGGTGGCAAAGACAGAAAAATCCCCTCTGTCCGAGCCTTTCTCCGAGAAGCCAAGCAAGTCCGCAGAGGGGGCTACTATGACTAAGGAAGAAAAGCCTTCCGTCAGAGAGGAGCTGCGGAAAATCAAGGAGAGCCGCAAAGAGCAGGAAGCCGATGCTTCCCCGACCCCTGAGAAAGAGAACTCTCCCAACAGGGCAAAGGATAAGGTCGGCAAGACCGAGCATAAGCAGCCCCCGAAGCGAAAAAAACCGAAAAAATCGAAAGGAGCGAGATAAATGAGTATTTATGATGTGTTCAGCGGCGGCAGCAGACCGTTTGATAAAGCGGAATGGGCAGCCCAGAAGCAGGCGGAGCGAAAAGAAGCCTACGAGCTGATCGACGCCACCTGCTTAGAAATGGCGGCAGGCGGCGACAGCTTCCGCCAGTATCTTGATGTGCAGGGGCGTTTTGACCGTTACTCCGTCAACAACGCTATTCTGGTATCGGCACAGAAGCCAGACGCAGCACAGCTGAAAGACAAAGGGGCTTGGAAAGCCAACCGTGTCTATGTGGATAAGGAGGCACAGAAAATCACGATCCTTGAGCCGAGCAAGGAATACACCCGTGACGACGGCACAAAGGCGGTATCCTATAACGCCAAAGCGGTCTATGATATTTCCGAAACCTCGGCAAAGAGCAGGCAGGAAGCCCCAGAGCCGAAGTCCATGCGTGAGCTTGTGTCCGCAATGATTGACGCAAGCCCCGTTCCCTTTCAGCCTGTCGATGATCTGGAGCTGCCTGCCTTTTATGACAGCGAACAGCAGACCATTTTTGTCCGCACGGATTTGAATGAGGAACAGCTTTTCGTCAGTATGTCAAAGGAGGTCGCTGCGGCGGTCTTTGATTTTAAGCATAACGAGAGCCGAGGTGACTCCGAGTTCAAAGCCTACTGCGTTGCCTATATGGTCAGCTCCCGTTACGGCGTGGATACCAGAGGTTTTCGTTTTGACAATCTTCCAAAGGAGTATGCCGAAATGGAAACGCAGGACTTTAAGGGCGAGCTTGGCTCTATGCGTGATGTTCTGGGCGAGATACAGACGGAAATGTATAAGAGCCTTGAAAAGAACAAGCCTACCAGAAACAAAGAGCAGGCAAGATAATGGGAGGTGCAGCCTATGAAAGAAGAACGATACCACATCGCCCTTGACAGGTATGACAAAAATATCGTTTTGAACGCCTTAAACACCCTGCGGAATCAGCAAGTCAAGGAGGAACGCCCCACCGACCCTGTTGACGAGCTGATCGAAACGGTGGCTCACGCTCCCACACGAAAGGTAAGGGTTATGCCCTGCAAGTGCCGTGAGGAACGATAACGATAAGAAAGCGAGCCTCATCCTTGCCGCCTGCGGTATCTTTCCTGCCGTGTGGTTTGCCCTGCTGACAGCTCCTTTTGTCAGCGGCGGTCTGGTGGAGATCGTGCGAAACCTGCCCCAAGCAATGAACAGCCCGTTTTCCGTAACGGTATGTGAGGACAGCCTAAAAACTGTCCTTATTTTTTTGCTTGCTTACGGTATGGGTATCGGCATTTATCTCTCCACACGGAAGAACTACCGCAGGCGTGAGGAACACGGCTCTGCGAAATGGGGCGACGCAGGAGCGATCAACAAGAAATATCGGGATAAAGACCCGACAGCCAATAAGCTGCTGACCCAGAATGTCCGCATCGGACTGGACGGGAAAAAACACCGCCGAAACTTAAATATCCTTGTGTGCGGCGGCTCTGGTGCAGGAAAGACGAGGTTTTTCTGCAAGCCCAATGCGATGCAGTGCAACACCTCGTTCGTGGTGCTTGACCCAAAGGGAGAAATCGTCCGTGACATCGGCGGTCTGCTTGAAACAAAAGGCTATGAGGTGCGTGTGCTTGACCTTATCAATATGCACCGCAGCCATTGTTACAATCCCTTTGTCTATCTTCGGAACGACAACGATGTGCAGCGGCTTGTGACCAATCTCTTTAAGGCGACCACGCCGAAAGGAAGCCAGTCGCAAGACCCGTTCTGGGATACGGCGGCGAGTATGCTCCTGCTGTCTTTAGTGTTCTATCTGAAATATGAAGCACCGCCAGAGGAACAGAATTTCCCGATGGTAATGGAATTGCTTCGGGCAGGCGAAGTCCGTGAGGATGACGACAGCTATGTAAGCCCTCTGGACGAACTGTTTGACCGTCTGGAAATGGTAAACCCAGAGCATATCGCCTTGAAGTATTACAGGGATTATCACTCTGGCTCGGCAAAGACCTTAAAGAGTATCCAGATAACCCTTGCGGCAAGGCTTGAAAAATTCAACTTGGAGAGCCTTGCTTCTCTGACTGCCACCGATGAGCTTGACCTGCCCTCTCTGGGGGAAAAGAAAGTGGCTTTATTTGCTCTGATACCCGACAACGACACGAGCTTTAATTTCCTTGTCAGTATCCTTTATACCCAACTCTTTCAGCAGCTTTTTTATCTAGCAGACCACAAGTACGGCGGAAGCCTGCCTGTGCATTGCCATTTCATAATGGACGAATTTGCGAATGTTTCATTGCCCGACGACTTTGATAAAATCCTGTCTGTTATGCGTTCCAGAGGGGTATCGGTATCCATTATCCTGCAAAATCTGGCACAGCTCAAAGCCCTTTTTGAAAAGCAATGGGAAAGCATTGTCGGCAACTGCGATGAATTTCTGTATCTGGGCGGCAACGAGCAGAGTACCCACAAGTATGTGTCGGAGCTTTTAGGCAAGGAAACCATTGATACCAACACCTACGGGAAAAGCTCTGGACGAAGCGGGAACTACTCGACCAACTATCAGATTTCGGGGCGTGAGCTGATGACCCCAGACGAAGTGCGTATGCTTGATAACCGTTACGCACTTCTTTTTGTGCGTGGAGAACGCCCCGTTATGGACTTCAAGTATGACATTTTGAAGCACCCGAATGTGAAGCTGACGGCTGACGGAGGGCAACCGCCGTATATCCACGGAGAGCCTACGCAGGCTGTCGCAACCCTTGTGTTTGACAGTGATATTCCAGATAACGCCGTGAGCGTGAAAGCTGTCAGCACTTCCTATGAGCTTCTGTCCGATGAGGACTTGGAAGAAATATTCAATTTATAAGGAGGATTTACCCTATGAAACTTTTTAAGAAGAACGAGAACAAGAAAACCACGAAGCTGCCGATGACTAAAAAGGTTAAGAAAGGCTTCCGCTATTACTGTATGGCTGTTATGGCAATGACCTTTGTGCTTGGTACTTCCGTAACCGCCTTTGCTGCCAATGACCCCATTCAGGTAGTCAACAATCTGTCCGATTTCATTTTCGGTCTGGTGAGGGCTGTTGGTATGATTATGCTCGGCTTTGGTATCGTGCAGATTGGTCTTTCCCTCAAATCCCATGACCCGTCCCAGAGAGCTAACGGATTTTTGACCCTTGCAGGCGGCGTTGTCATTACCTTCGCAAAAGAAATCTTGACTCTTATCACAGGCTAAGATAACAGACTGACACAAAAAGATAACGGGAGCAGATCCGCCGAGTGCGGAACTCGCTCCCGTTATCTAATATCATCAAGGAGGTGGTCAAATGTCTGATAACTGGGTGGTACAGAATTTAGAGAACGCCCTAAACACTTGGAATGAGAAATTAGCCGAGATATGGCAGCTCATTACCCAATCCCCAGAGAACTTTAAGGGAGGCACGATATGGAATGTCATCGTGGATATTCACGGTGCAGTGCAGGCTATTGGACTTGCCCTGCTCGTGCTGTTCTTTGTTGTGGGTGTGATGCGTACCTGCGGAAATTTTGCAGATGTGAACTTCTGTTAGAGAACATATACAACTGAATACGGATTTATCTGCTGATAAGCACTTGCAACTATCCGAGAAAAGAACGGATATATGCAGGTGCTTTTCTTTTTCAAAAAATCAGAACACAGTGTCCAAAATCGGCTATCCGCACGGGCTGTAAGGTAGGGGGCAGGTCTGCCCGTCTGTACCTTGAAAACTTCACAGCAGCCGCCAGAGGGATACCTGCCGCAATGGACAGCAGGCGATGATATGAGCCTGCCCATTGCTTAATCCATGCACAGCATAGGCAGTGATAACGCCGCTTTGGGAAAGCGTGGAACTGTATGGAATGGCTGTGTTTACATATCCCCGTCCTTGTGGCAGGGATATAAAAATTTTAAGGAGGTCTATTGCCTATGGACAAGTATGCCAAAACCAGACGAAAGTGGAAGGAGGAAACCCATGCAAAAGCTGAACATGGTGGACGCAGACACCCTGCTCTATCAGCCGCTTGACAAGCCCCGTTTTGTGGTGGACGGTCTTATCCCCACAGGATTGGTATTGTTCTGCGGCTCACAGAAAATCGGCAAAAGCTGGCTCATGCTGAAACTCTGCTTATGCGTGTCGGCGGGGCTGCCTTTCTGGGAGATGGAGACACGGGCAGGCGATGTGCTGTACCTCTGTCTGGAGGATACCTTTTTCCGCATACAGGACAGGCTTTTTCGTCTGACAGACGAGGCGGACAGCCGCCTGCATTTCGCTGTGGCAAGCTGCAAGCTGACGGACGGGCTGATCGTGCAGTTGGAGGACTATCTGAAGGAGTACCCCGACAGCAGGCTCATTGTGATTGACACCTTGCAGAAGGTACGCACCGCCTCAAAAGACAACGCCTATGCCAGTGATTACGGGGATATTTCCCAGATTAAGGAGTTTGCCGACCGGCATTCCCTTGCGGTCATCGTTGTCCACCATATCCGCAAGCAGAACGACAGCGATGTGTTCAACAAGGTATCGGGGACAACGGGGCTGACGGGGAGCGCAGACGCTACCTTTGTACTGGAAAAGGAAACCCGTGCGTCCGATACCGCAAGGCTCTACTGTGTCGGCAGGGATATTGAGTATCAGGAGTTTGTACTGCGTTTCAGGGAGTGCAGTTGGGAGATGGTGGAGCGAAAAGGTCAGGAGCAGCTTGCGAGGGAAAGCATACCGCCTGTCCTTTTTCGGCTCGTAGAGTTCATGCAGGACAAAGAAAACTGGTGCGGCACAGCCACGGAGCTTCTGGCGGCGATGAAAGAAACAGACACCCCGCCCACGGTCATTACCAAGTGGCTCAATGAGTACCGCACGACTTTCTTAGCGGACAACCATATCGGCTATGCGTACCGCAGGAAGAAAGAAGGCAGGCTGATTGCGCTCACAAAGCAGGCGGGTGACAGTGATGACGGTGGTGACGGCGATGTCGGGATACCCCTTGCGTCTGTCACTGACACCACAGCAAAGTGAAATCTATCGCTCTTGCCCTACGGGTGGCAGGCGTGGCGGAGATGACAATGCTTTTTCGATATGCGCCCTGCCACCCTGCGGGAGAACACCCCGCAAACGCTCCGTGCAGGCGTGGGCTTTTCTCGCTTCCCTCGGCTCGTAAAGCCACCCCTGCGGCTGAAAAAACCGCCCCGGTTTTTACAGCACGCTTTTGCAGGGTGTAACACACTACACCTTGCAGGCAAGGAGCGTGTGCCAGACGTTCCCTCTGGACTCCCTTTATGCAGGGCTTGCGCCCTGCTCCCCGCCGCCTGCGGCTGCGGGAAAAGGCGGCGCCGGTGACAGTGCCGCACAGGTTTAGGGGGGCATCCCAAAACCACCGTCATCACTGTCACCACCGTCACCGCCCAAAGAACACCCGCCGAAAAAAGAAAGGAGTTGAACGCTTATGCCTTACGCAATCCTGCGTTTCCAGAAACGCAAGGCAGGCTCTGTGGCTGCCTGTGAACGCCACAATGAACGGAAGAAAGAGGCGTACAAGAGCAATCCCGATATTGATATAGAACGCTCCAAGCACAACTATCATCTTGTGCCGCCGCCACGCTACACCTACAAAAAAGAGATCAATAGCATGGTGCAGGCGGCAGGCTGCAAGGTGCGGAAAGACAGCGTGATGATGGTGGAAACCCTCATTACCGCCTCTCCTGAATTTATGAACAGCTTACCGCCAGAGGAACAGAAAGCCTACTTTGCTATGGCTTTGGACTTCATAGCGGAGCGTGTGGGAAAACAAAATATCCTCTCTGCTGTGGTGCATATGGACGAGAAAACACCCCATATGCACCTTTGCTTTGTGCCGATTACGCCGGAGGGAAAGCTGTCTGCCAAATACTTTTTAGGCAACCAGAAGTCTTTATCGGAGTGGCAGACCGCCTACCATGAGCGTATGTCCGCACGGTGGAATGAGTTGGAACGGGGGCAGTCCTCGATGATTACGGGGCGAAAGCATATCCCCACATGGCTCTTTAAGCTGGGCGGCAGGCTGGATAAACAGTATGAGGAAATCGTCAAAGCCCTGTCCGATATTAACGCCTTTAACGCAGGGAAGAAACGGGATAAGGCGCTCTCCCTGCTTTCCGCATGGCTGCCGGAGGCGGAAAGGTTTTCACGGGAAATCGGGAAACAGAGCGCCTATATCGACAGCCTGAAAAAGAAAATCGGGCAGGAAAGCGACTATGCGGGGCGGCTGCGTGACGAGAAATACGCAGAGGAATTAAAGGTGCGGAAAGCCAACCAGAAGATATTTGAGTTGCAGCGCACCAATCAGCAGTTGGAACGCCTGCTTAGGAAAATCCCGCCCGAAGTGTTGGAAGAATTGCAGAAACAGAACAGAAATAGGTCAAGAGAAAGGTAGGAAAGCCATTGAAAAAACAGGATTTTACCGTGCTGAAGATTGAGGATTTACGCCCGTTCCCCGATAACCCGTTCCGTCTGGTGGAGGACGAACTGCTGATGGAAATGGCGGAGAGTATCAAGGAGTTTGGTGTGGTAACGCCCATCATAACCCGCCCAAAGGAGGACGGGAACGGGTACGAAGTCATTGCAGGGCAGCGGCGTGTCCGTGCCTCACAGCTTGCAGGGATAGAGACAATCCCTGCTTTTGTTTTGCCCTTAGACCGTGACAGGGCGATTATTACCCTTGTGGACAGCAATATCCAGAGAGAAAATATCCTGCCAAGCGAGAGGGCTTTTGCATACAAGATGAAGTTGGAGGCGATGAAAAGGCAGGGATACCGCACGGATTTAACTTCGTCCCAAGTTGGGACGAAGTTGCGGACGGACGAAACAGTGGCGCAGGGCTTTGGTATTGGAAAGACCACCGTACAGCGATATATCCGCCTGACCGAGTTAATCCCGCCGATTTTACAGATGGTGGACGAGGGGCAGATTGCCCTTACCCCTGCGGTGGAACTGTCTTTTTTGAAGAAGGACGAGCAGGAAAACCTGCATAAAATGAATTTTCTGGTACATCTGCAATAAGACCTGTACGTGCTGCCATAACTGAATTACTGCCAACTTTTATATGACCTTTAGAGCCAACTTGACCTGCAAATGTAACATTATGACCAACAATTGTTGAACCAGCAAGACCTGTTTGTGCTACAACTAAACAATTTTCTCCTAATACACAGTTATGACCAATGTGAACAAGGTTATCTACTTTTGTTCCTTTGCCAATCACTGTTGAACCTGTTGTTGCTCTATCAATTCCTGCATTACAGCCAATTTCAACATCATCTTCAATTACTACATTACCTACTTGTGGTACTTTTGTATGTTTTCCATCTTTAGTTATAAAACCAAATCCATCAGCACCAACTACTGTATTATCATGAATAATTACATTTTTTCCTACTTTGCAATATTCGCGAACACTAACACCTGAATGAAGAATTGTATTTTCATCTACACTAGCATATTGACCAATATAAACATTTGGATATATTTCCACATTATCGCCAATAATTGCATTATCATCAATATAGGCAAAATCCATTATAGCTACATTTTCACCAATTTTTACATTTTTACCTATATGTGCCTTAGAGCTGATGACTTTTTCTACTTTCAATTCAGGTTTAAAAATATTTAATAAAATATTGAAAGCTTCTCGAGGATTTTTTACTTTTATACAAGTTTTTGAAAAACCATCTACATCTTCTTGTATAATCACTGCAGCCGCATTACAAGCAATAGCTTCCTCTAAATGTGGGTCTACAGCAAAAGTTATTTCACTTGGACCAGCTAAAGCAATTCCTGTTGCACCTGTAATGACTAAATTCTCATCATAATCCCCACAAAGTTTACCATTTATTAAATTTGCTATCTCTGCTAGTGTTCTTTTCATAATATTACCCCTTTTTATTGCAACTTCTGAATTACATCGTCTGTAATATCAATTCCACCTTGAACTACAAACTCTTGTTTTTGAACTTGCATACCATTTGAACGCACTAATGTTTTTGGCACTACAGCAGATAATTCTTTTTCTGTTGATACTTCTGCGAGTACCTTATCCATTGTATTTTTTACTTGAGATTTATATTGCATATCTAAGCCTTGATATTGACGTTGAATATCCATCTGTGCTTTTTTAAATTCTTCATCAGACATAGTTGCTTTTTTGCTCATTAAATCTGTTTCTTTAGCTTCGATTTCTTTATTCTTAGCATCAATATTATCTCTAATTGTTTTTATTTGTGGTGCTTCATTCATAACTCGTTCAGCATCTAAATAACCTAATTTAGTTTCGCTTCCACAACCTGACATAAATACACTCATCAATGTAACAAGTGCTATTACTAACATTAATTTTATTTTCATGACACCCTATCGCCTTTCCATATATTATTTACCATTATTATTTTGCATTTGCTCATTTGTAAGCTCAGCCATTACATCGTCTGTAATATCAATTGCATCTGCACCAACTACCATACCATTTAAAACTGTATCATCAAAATTATCTATTTTTATATTACCAAAAAAATCTAATGTAG
>SKEC01000631.1_pt1 | contig 31358 bp, 33 predicted proteins | sample 4826641 | NCBI WGS metagenome assembly SKEC01 (sample SAMN11008819, study PRJNA524170) | human gut metagenome | biome: Human fecal sample; material: Feces; isolation source: fecal sample from pouch patient p18, p21 | host: Homo sapiens | place: Israel: Tel-Aviv | collected 2015-12-22
TAGTTGGAGAGCTCCAGCACCTTCTTGGGGTCGGCCACCTTGACGCTGCCGGTGCCGCGGATGGCCAGGCCCTTCAGCTTCTTGTTGCCCATGGCAGCGCCCAGACCGGCACCGCCGGAGTTGCCGAAGCTGGTGTTCAGGGTGGAGTAGTCCACCAGATTCTCACCGGCGGGACCGATGGAAGCGGTCTCGAACTCGCGGCCGTTCTGCTCTACCATCCACTTGTTGGCAGCAAAGGTGCCCTTGCCCCAGATCTCGGTTGCGTCCTCCAGAGAGACCTCGCCGTCCTCAATGCGCAGGTAAACGGGCTTTTCGGAGATGCCGCTGACAACGATGCCGTCGTAACCGGCATACTTCAGCATGGAGCCGATGTGGCCGCCCATGTGAGCGTCGATGATGGAGTGACCCTTGGACCAGGTGGAGCGGAAGGTCACGTTCATACGGCCGGAGCAGGGCACGCCTGCGCCGGTCAGGGGGCCGACACCGAAGATGACCAGAGCCTTCTCGTCATAGGGGTCCAGCTCCATGGGAGCTTCCTCATACATAATGCGGTAGGCCATGCCCATACCGCCGATATACTTATGGTACTTTTCGTCATCCTGCGTGGTGATCTCGCCGGTGGTCAGGTTGACGCGCAGGATCTTGCCTGCCCAGCCATAACTTTCAGCCATTGTAGTTCCTCCTTACAGATCCAAGTATGCAGCCTGTGCTGCGCTGGTAACGGCATCCCAATCCACGATGGACAGAGCGCCGGACGGGCAGCCTGCCACGCAGGCACCGCAGGCGATGCACTTGGAGGACTTGCCGGTCTCGGGGTTGACGGTGGGCATATGCCACGGGCAGGCCTCATGGCAGGCACCGCAGCCGATGCACTTGTCGGTATCCACTACGCGGATGCCGCGGTCGTCGGTGGTGATAGCCTTCTGCGGGCAGGCGTTGCCGCAGGCGGGGTCCTCGCACTGGCGGCAGGTGTCCGGGAAGTAGACAAAGCAGTTATCGGTGCCGGACAGCAGACCGTTGCCAGCGCCGTCCAGATTCAGGCGGCGCTGGATCTTGACGCGGCTGATGTAAGAGGAGCACACGCCGTCGTTGGTCAGGGTGCAGTTGATCTCGCAGCGCTGGCAGCCGGTGCACAGGTCTGCGTTGACCACCAGCAGGCCCTGCGGCAGTGCCCAAGTGGCCACTGCGCCGGAATCCACCTGCTGCTGAGAGCAGCCGAACAGGGACAGCATGGAAGCGGACAGGGTGAGCCCTGCAAGGCTCTTGCCCGAAATCTTCATGAATTGACGGCGGGTCATGTCAGCCGTCAGGAAATCAGTTTTTGCCATAGGTTCCATTCCTCCGTTGAGGTCACTCTGCGCAGAGCACCCCGGTCACATAGAAATACGAGTTGTTGACGATGGTCGTCACAGCCGAAGAGGTGATGGTCGCGCCGGAAAGGGCGTCCACCTCGGTCAGGTCTGCGCTGACGGCACCGGACGCATTGCCGGTAGTGGTCAGGCTGGCCTGCTCCAGACGCACCTTGGACTGCTCTTCTGCCGAGAGATCCGCAAAGGGGATCGCCATTGGCTCGCCGTCCAGTGCGCTCTTGCTGAGCATGGCTGCGTACAGCTTGCGCCGTGCCACGGCCTCTGCGCTGGAATCCAGCGGCGGAGCCAGTTCATCGTCCAAGGGCTCTCCATTTAGTGCCGAGAGGGTAAGCCCCGCAGCATACATCTTGCGGGTAGCCTCGGCCTCGGGAGAGGTATCGAAGGTGCGCCACTGTGCGGGGTCAAAATCCCCGGCAGCAGCGGGCTGCTCCTCCGCCGCACCGGCAGCGGCATAGGCGGCACCGGTAACGGGGTCCGTTACGGTGTAGCTTTTGCCCGCCAGCGTGAAGGGGGCTGCGCCCTGATACTGGGACGTGAACTCCGGATTGACGCACTGACCGCCAAGGCTTTCCGTTTCGTCCTGAGAGAGGATCTCTACTGCGGAAACATTGCCTTCGGCGTCAATGGTCACGGCAGCCTGCACATCGCTCTGGAAGCCCTTCTGAGAGCCCTCCACGCGGTAGCTGCCATCGTCGAGCTGGTACACTGCGCTGATGCCATAGGCGGCTGCATCCGCCTCCGACACCGGCAGCAGCGTACCGGCAACCGTGGTGCGTGCGCTTTGCAAGGTGGCCAGACCGACCGCCAAGGCGATGGTCGCAACGCCCATGGCTGCATAGCCCGGCAGCCGCTTGCGCCACAGCGGTACGGGCGCAAACGGGTTGGTTGCCTGCTTCATGTTATCACCTGCCTGTTTTTTATTTTTGCCGGGTAACCCCGGACAACAATTGAGGCCGCTCTGGCTGCTGCAACAGCGGAGCGGTCTCTTCGATAATATATTAACATACGGGCGCAAAGTGTGTCAACAGAAACAGACAGCCTTTTCCGTTTTGTAACTATTCTTTTTGTAATATTTGCTTAAACTTTAGGGATTTTGCGTCCGCACACCAGCTGCAGGCCGTATTCCGCCGCAAGCTCTGCGGATTGCACCGTGGGCATACTTTTGCTTACCAGCACCGGCACCCCCGCGCGGATGGCCTTGCGCACCATATCCAGCGGCACCCGGCCGCTGGTGTACAGCACACATTCTGCCAGCGGCAGCCCTGCCAGCACCGCGCAGCCCACCGCCTTATCCAGCGCGTTGTGCCGCCCCAGATCCTCGCAGGCAAAAACGATCTCGCCCTTGTGCAGCACAAAGCAGCTGTGCACCGCCCGGGTGGCGCGGTACAGCGGCAGACCGGCGTACATGGCGGCGGTCAGGGTCTGCACCCATTCCGGCTGCAGTGCCAGCCCGGGCACGGGGCGCAGGGGCTGCAGCTCCACCGGGCTGCCCAGCGCGATATTATCGGTGCAGCAGCTGGCAACTTCCTGCGCGGCGGCGCGGCGGGTGGGCAGCAGGTGGCGCAGATATACCTGCACCTTTGCACCCTCGGCGCAGACGGCGATCTGCTCCACCTCGTCCGCAGATGCGATCCACCCTTCGGTGAGCAGCCGCCCCAAGGCCAGCTGCGGCAGCAGCGCCGGGGTGCATACCACCCGGAAAGCGGGCTGCTCGTTTACATAAATAGCGGCGGCGTGCTCTGCCGGTACGGCGGCTTCGGTGCCGTCCGGCAGGCGCAGGCTGGCAAAGGCCGCCTGTGCGCCAAAGCGGTCAGTGATCTGCAAAGGGGTCGTGCTGCGTATTTTCATAAAGTTACCTTATATTATAAATGCAATGCTGTGTGGCAAACGGACAGTACCAACATACCGGTTCGGCGGCAAAAAGTCAAGAGCAGCTTGCGCTGCGATGGGAGACGGGACGACCCGGAAGGGGGCTTGCTGCACCTGTGTTTTGCACCGCCAACGCAAAGCAGCCGCCGCACGGCAAGGTGCAGCGGCTGCTTTGACTTTGTGCAGAAAGGCTTTTATGCCATATCGCGGCAGGTCACAATGTCTGCCCCGGTGTCGCAGACGTTGTGCAGCACCACATCACCCACATGGATGGGCGCGTGCAGCACCACGCTGTCCAGCGCGGCGACAACCTCGGCCATCTGTCCCTTGGGCACGGGCTTGGAGGTCTTGACCGGGCAGCGGGAGTGCAGGCAGCCCTCGGCGCGCACGGTGCTGGTAATGATGCGGGTGGGGTGGGTCAGCTCTTCCTTGCCGTAGGCGATGCCGTTGGGGCAGCCGTTGCCGGTCACTTTATAGCCGTTGGCCTCATCCACCTGCAGATGGCAGCCCTGCGGGCAGCAGGTGCAAATTACTTCCTTCATATCGCTCATGCCTCCTCGATCTCAATGGTCACTTCGTCCACGGGGGCTCTGTCCAGCAGCACTCTGGGCAGGGCAATGTGCTCCATCTCACCGGGGGCAAGGCGGTCGCGCTTAAAGCGTGCGATCACCGTGTCACCGCTCTTGACAAGGATGGTGCTCCTGCCGCAGATGCGGCGGACGCGGAAGGAGACGTTGGTGCTCTTTTCCACGCCCTCCAGACGGATGCGCTGCGGCAGGGTGTAGCCAAGATCTGCACCGGGCTTCACGGTCAGCACACGCCCCTCGGCTACGGGGCCGTTCTGGACGTAGCTGGCAGCGGCCGCACCGGCCAGCTCGCTCTCGCCGGAAACAAAGTCCACCAGATCGTGTACCTGCACCACGTTGCCGCAGGCAAACACGCCGGGAATGCTGGTCTCCATGTTCTCGTACACGATGGCGCCCTTGGTGCGGGGGTCCATCTCGATACCGGCCTGCTTGGTCAGCTCGTTCTCGGGGATCAAACCTACGCTCAGCAGGATGGTGTCCACGTCAAACTCCATCTCGGTGCCGGGGATGGGCTTGCGGTCGGGGCCGATCTCGGCCACGATGGCCTTTTCTACGCGATCTTTGCCCTGAATATCCACGATGGTGTGGGAGAGGTACAGAGGAATATCAAAGTCGTTCAGGCACTGCACGATGTTGCGGGTCAGGCCGCCGGAGTAGGGCATCACCTCTACGCAGGCCAGCACCTTTGCACCCTCAAGGGTCATGCGGCGTGCCATGATCAGGCCGATGTCGCCGCTGCCGAGGATCAGCACCCGCCTGCCCACCAGATAACCTTCCATGTTCACATAGCGCTGTGCGGCACCGGCGGTGTACACACCGGCAGGGCGGGTGCCCGGGGTGCCGATGGCACCGCGGGTGCGCTCACGGCAGCCCATGCCCAGAACGATGCTCTTGGCTTCGATGATCTGGTAGCCGTACTCCTTGGAAACACAGTGCACCTTTTTATCCGGGGTCACTTCCAGCACCATGGTGTCCAGCTGTACCTTTACGCCGGTGTTCTTGAGCATCGCAATAAAGCGTCCGGCGTACTCCGGGCCGGTGAGCTGCTCGCCAAAGCGGTGCAGACCAAAGCCATTGTGGATGCACTGATTCAGAATGCCGCCCAGCTCTTTATCGCGCTCCAGAATGAGGATGTCGCGCAGACCGCTTTCCCATGCCTTGCAGGCAGCAGCAAGGCCCGCAGGGCCGCCGCCGATAATGACCAGATCAACCATTGCTCTTTCCTCCTACCTTCGTTTCGCTGACCAGAACGTTCGAGCCGTTCTTGTCCTGCAGGATGTCCAAGGGGTCTATGCCCAGCTCACGGCTGATCAGCTCCAGCACGCGGGGGCCGCAGAAACCGCCCTGACAGCGGCCCATGCCTGCACCGGCGCGGCGTTTTACGCCGTCGATGGTGGTGGCGGGCACCTCGCTGTGGAGGGCTGCTAAGATCTCGCCCTCGGTGATGGTCTCGCAGCGGCAGATCACCCGGCCATAGGCGGGCTGTTCCCTGACCAGTGCCGCCTTTTCCTCTGCGGAAAGCTCCTTGAAGCGGATATGGCGGCGGCCGTCCTTGTAATCGGCCTTTTCAGCGCCCAGAACACCGCGCTGCTGCAGGATGGCAACAGCTTCCTCAGCAACCGCCGGGGCAGCGGACAGGCCGGGGCTCTTCATGCCGGCAAGGTCGATCCAGCCGGGTGCTTCCGGCTCTTCGCCAATGATAAAGTCGTCCACGTCCAGATTGGCGCGCACGCCCGCAAAGCTGCGGATGGACTCGCCAAAGTTGATGCTGGGCACGCTGCGCTGGGCAGTGGTCTTGACGAATTCCAGACCGCTGCTGGTGCAGGAGGTGTCGTTGCCTTCCACTGGCTCTGCGTTGGGGCCAACGAGCAGGTTGCCGTGCACGGTAGGTGCTACCAGCACGCCCTTGCCCAGCGCGTTGGGGCACTGGAAGATAACGTGGCTCACGCGGGTGCCCTCGCTCTTGTCCAGCAGGTAGTACTCGCCCCGGGTGGGGATGATGCGGAAGTTGGCGGGCTCTACCATGGAGTGCACCTTGTCCGCCCAGATACCGGCAGCATTGATGACGCAGCGGGTCTCCACGGTGCCGCCGGGCACGGTCAGGCGGTAGCCGCCCTCAATGAACTCGGCATCGGTCACCTTGCAGTTGCGGCGCAGCTCCACGCCGTTGCGCACAGCTACCTCAGTCATGGCCAGTGCGTACTCCCACGGGTTCACGATGGCAGCGCTGGGTGCCCACAGCGCGCCGCAGACCTTCTCGGAAAGGTTCGGCTCCATGGCAAGAGTCTCTTCCCGGGAAAGGATCTTCATGCCGGGCACGCCGTTGGCGGTGCCGTTTTCGAACAGATGCTGCAGGTGGGGCAGCTCCTTTTCGTCCAGTGCCAGCACCAGCGAGCCGCACTGCTTATAGGAGACATCCAGCTTTGCGCAGATCTCCTTGGCCAGTGCTACGCCGCGCACATTCAGCCGTGCCATGCGGGTGCCGGGGGCGGGGTCGTAGCCTGCGTGGAGAATGGCGCTGTTGGCCTTGGTGGTGCAGTCTGCCACATCGTTTTCGGCCTCAAGGATGACCACCCTGTTGTCGTAGCGCGACAGCGCATAGGCGGCAGCAGCACCAATGACGCCGCAGCCGATGATCGCGATATCATACATTGTTCTTTTCCTCCTGTCCGTTCTGCCTTGGCCTGCGGGAGCCGGGCATCTGTTGGTTGCACAAAAAAAGAGCGAACCGAAACAAAGGCAACTGCCCTTGTCCGTTTCGCTCATATCTCTTGAAACAAACAGCACTTGTTTGCTTTTATGATACCCTGTCCCTGCACAAAAAGCAAGGTGTTTTGCACTTTTTGTGAAACCCTTACAAAAAACACCCGCCGCTTTTGCGCAGAATGCGGATCACATATCCCACACCGCCTGATTGGTGGTGGAAATAGCGGTGGCACCGGCTTCCAGAGCCGCCATCACATCCTCCTTGTCCGCGATCAGCCCGCCGGTCAGCACCGGCACCTTGGCCTTGGCGCAGACGCGGCGCAGGATCTTGGGCATAGCGCCGGGCAGCAGATCCAGACAGTCCGGCAGGTTTGCGGGGATCTTGTCCAGACTTTCCAGCGCGATGGAATCCAGCAGGAATACCCGCAGGATGGCAGCCAGCCCCAGCTCCTTGGCGCGGCGGATGAAGGACTGCCGGGTGGAGATGATGCCGTCCGCTTCGGTGGTATTGCGGATGAAGTCCACCGCTACCTCCTTGCCCGCCAGCCCGGCAATAAGATCTATGTGCACCACGGCAAAGCGCCCCGCTTCGTGGATGCGGCGCACGATGGAGGAGATATTGCAGATATCTCCATATAATACAAAGACCACCCGGATATTCTCGTTGGTCAGCGCGCTGCAAAGCCCGGCATCGTCCTTGATGGCAGCAATGACCGGCATTTCCTGAATGGCGTCCATCAGCTCCTGTTTCATGCTTTTCCTCCTGCACACGAAAACGTCTTTTACAGTTAAAGATATTATGAATGCTTTGACAGATAAAATCAATGATTTTCAGCAAAAATTCCGGTGAAATTGCGGCAGCCTCCGCAGGCAGCGCCATCATCAAGGATATCAACGCCATGCAGGGCTTTGGCAACATGGATGTGCTGTGCATGGAAAGGTAAACTGAAGGGCTGCTGCACCGCGATTTGCAGCAGCCCTTTTGTGCAGCGGACGCATATTGACCAGCAGAGCTGGACGGGCAGACCCTGCTGGTGCCCGGCTTTGCCCCGGATGCCCTTGCACCGCTGTGCCGTTTTTTGCAGGAGCGGCTGAAGTTCTGAAAAAAAGAAGCCGCTGCACAAAACGCTGTGCAGCGGTTTCTCGCAGAAACGCATTTTACGCGGCTAGAGCCTTTTCAATGTTGGACAGAATGGTGTCGTGATCCTCAGCGCAGACCAGAACCACCTCGCCGGTGGGCGCTACGGTGACGGTGGCAGCCTTTGCAACAAGGTACTGATCCTCCAGATAATGCTCCATGGACTGCTGTTCGCTGGCAACATAGGCTTCCAGTGCAGCCTTTACTGCATCGGTCTTGCCCTCGGCGGGCTTTACGATGGCAACAGCGTAGCTGCGCACCATCATGCTGGAAATGCTGGCGGCAAAGGCGGTGTACTGGTCGTCCTCCAGATTCAGCAGCGGCATCAGGATATCCCGGATCTCTTCGTCCAGCTGGTCGGCCTTGTACTCGGAGCTGTAACCGTCAATGGCGGTAAACTTGCCGTCCTCGCCCTTGGTAAAGATCATATCGTACTCGTTGTCCTCGTCGGTGCGGGCATCGTGGATGATCTGGGAGTAGTCCTTGGGGGTGGAGCTGTCGGCCTTGCTGCCGCCGGAGCAGCCCACCAAGGTAAACAGGGTCAGCCCTGCCAGCAGGGCGGCGATGAATCTTTTCATAGTATTAAAGTTCCTTTCATAGTGCTGTGTGTGGAAGGTGCAGCCGGGGCGCACACGCTACAGGTAGTGTGTGCCGGTTTTGGGCTGCTATTCTGGATACGAATCACTGCACAGCAGAATTGCAGGGAAAAAGTAACAGTTTTATGAACAGTGCCCGCTTACAGCATCAAAGCGTCCAGATCGCCATGGTTCACCGGGGTGGACAGGATGATCTGGGTGCTGGTAGTGCCCAGCTTCTGGAACTGCAGAATCAGATGTTCCAGCTGTGCCATGCTGCCGCAGCTGACCTTGACCAGAAAGGTATACGCGCCGGTAACGTGGTAGCACTGCAGCACCTCGCGGCTGTTCTGCAGCAGCTCCAGAAAGGCATCCTGCTTGGAGGGAGCCACCGAAAGGCTGATGAGCGCATCCACATACATCCGGTCTGCCGGACGGTTCAGCGTGACGGTATAGCCGCTGATGATGCCGTCTGTCTCCAGCTTGTGGATACGGCTGGAAACTGCCGGGCTGGTAAGGGACACCTGCTCTGCGATTTCTTTGACGGGCATCCGCGCATTTTTGGCCAGAAGCGTGAGGATCTTGCGATCGAGATCGTCCATATAAAAGTCTCCTTAAAAATATGTTGGATTGTATAAAATTTTCTGAAAGTAAAGTTTTTATGTTGTGCAAACCCACGGAAATGGAATAAAATTTCGTTTCTGAAATTCTATGTTAATTATATAAAGTTTTTGCGAAAAAGTAAAGTATTATTTTAAAGCAAAATCCAAAAATATTGTTTGACAAGAAAAGAAAAACGGGTATAATACATCATGCAAGGCAGCGCACTGCACAAAAGCCTGCCGCTGATATTGAGATTCACCACTTTATATACTTTCCCACCCCTCTATACACAAAAACCCGCTGCCAGGCGGGTTTTTGTGTTTTATGCGTTTTTGGGGGACTATACAACATGACCCCGCGTTTTCACGCGGGGTCATGCTTTTATGCAGAAGGGTTTTACAGAAAACGAAAGAAAAATTATTCTGCGTACAGAGAGATGATGTTCAGCACGATCTCAGTGCAGCGGTCCATCCGCTCCACGGTGGTGCACTCGCACACGCCGTGGAAGTTGAAGCCGCCGGTGCCCAGATTGGGGCAGGGCAGACCATTCCAGCTCAGGGTAGCGCCATCGGTGCCGCCGCGCACGGGCACCTCCACCGGCTCCAGACCGGCCATGCGCACAGCCTTGCGGGCGGTCTCGATGAGGTGGAAGTGGGGCTTGATCTTTTCCAGCATATTGCGGTAGCTGTCTTTGATCTCCACTTCTACGGTGCCTGCGCCGTACTTGCCGTTCAGGTAATCGGCAATGTCCTGCATATTGTCCTTCTTGAACTGCAGTTTGGCGGCATCATGGTCGCGCAGGATGTAGCCCAGCTTTGCGGTGGTGACGTCGCCGTACATCTGGCACAGGTGGTAGAAGCCCTGACGCCCCTCGGTGGTCTCGGGACGCGCCATCACGGGCAGAGCGCCGTGGAACTCCATGGCAACGTTGGAAGCGTTGATCATGGTGTCCTTGGCAGAGCCGGGGTGCACCGAGAAGCCGTGGATGGTCACGGTGGCAGAAGCAGCGTTGAAGTTCTCGTACTCGATGTCGCCGGCATCGCCGCCGTCCACCGTGTAGGCAAAGTCTGCACCAAAACCGGGGATATCGAACAGATCGGCACCCTCGCCGATCTCCTCGTCCGGGGTAAAGCCGATGCACAGCTTGCCGTGGGGACGGCCCTCGCGGATAACGGTCTCCACGGCGGTCATGATCTCAGCCACACCGGCTTTATCATCTGCACCCAGCAGGGTGGTGCCGTCGGTGGTGATCAGGGTCTCGCCCTTCATGGAGGCAAGGAAGGGGAAGGCAGAGACCTTCATCACCTTGCCGGTGGCGGGCAGCACCACATCACCGCCGTCATAGTTCTCGTGCAGGATGGGGTTCACGTTCTCGCCGCCGGCATCCGGGGCGGTGTCCATGTGGGCGATCAGACCCAGCGCGGGCTTTTCCTCGCAGCCGGGGGTGGCGGGCAGGGAGCCGTAGACGTAGCAGTGTTCGTCCACCCGGGCATCCTCCACGCCCAGAGCCTTCAGTTCCTCCACCAGCTTGTGAGCCAGATCAAACTCCCGCGCAGCGGAAGGATGGGTGCCGGACTCCGGGTCCGAGGTGGTGTAGACCCTGACGTAATCAAGCAGTCGTTCATAGGCGCGCATAATAAAGCACACTCCTTTAGCAATATTGAAGGATCACAGCCCGTGATCCAGCTTCTATCATACCCCGTTTTTCCTGTTTTGACAACCTTTTTTGCCCACTTGGGACAGAAAGCACGGGCGCAATAACAAAATTCAACGTAAAAAGTTGTCCGTCAGTCATAAACGTGCTACAATAAAGACACCCTTATAAAGAAGCGGGCGCACCGCACAGCAGAAAGATCAGGAGGAGATTTTATGGCAGTCAAAGTGTTTTTCTACACCCTGCGCCCCTACGATGAGCAGGGCATCGTAGAGGAACTGGCAAAGCAGTATGGCATCGAGTACGGTTATACTGAGGTGTATCCCACCATGGAGAACGCCCAGCTGGCCGCAGGCTGCGATGCGGTATCGGTGACTCCCTGCGATATGAGCGCACCCATGCTGCAGCGCTTCCACGATCTTGGGGTGAAAGCCATCTGCTGCCGCTCCATCGGCTACGACCATATAGATCTGGAAAAGGCACGGGAGCTGGGCATGAAGATATCCAATGCGGATTATCCTCCCGAGGGTGTGGCGAACTTTGCCATTATGCTCATGCTGATGAGTCTGCGCAAGGCGGGGCACATCCTCAAGCGGGGCGAAGTGCAGGACTACTCCCTGAAGGGCAAGCTTGGACGGGATATCTCCCACTGCACTGTGGGCGTCATTGGCACGGGACGCATCGGGCAGACCGTGCTGAAGCACCTGTCCGGCTTTGGCTGCCGTCTGCTTGCCTACGACTTGTACCAGAGTGAAGAGGTAAAGAAGATCGCGGAGTATGTGCCGCTGGACACCCTGTTTGCCGAGAGTGATGTCATCACCCTGCACACCAATGCCACCGAGGAAAACCATCACCTGCTCAACGCCGAGGCCTTTGCCAAGATGAAGCCCGGCGTGACCATCGTGAATACCGCCCGCGGCAAGCTGATCGACAGCGATGCCCTGCTGAAGGCGCTGGAAAGCGGGCAGGTGGGTGCTGCCAGTCTGGATGTGCTGGAAAACGAGAACGGTCTGTACTATTACGACCGCATGGGGGATGTGATCCCGAACACGGAGCTGGCTGCGCTGCGCGCGATGCCCAACGTGCTCCTGACCGACCACACAGCCTTCTACACCTACGAGGCTGTAAAGAGCATGGTGCTCAGTGTGCTGGAAAGCGCTTCCGCCTTTGCCGAGGGCTTGCCCACCCGGCATGATGTGACTGACCGCTGAGAAATGGTGAAATGCAAAAATCGGACAGACCGCGGCCTGTCCGATTTTTGTGCTATTTATCCATAGTATCCCAACGCAAATTGGTGCTCAGCCCAGACAGACGCCCATGCGGCGCGCCACGCTCAGCAGCTCGCAGTTTTCAGGCACATTGCGGGTCTTGCCGGCAATGTCTGCCAGACGGTTCTCGGTCACCCGGCGGTTCACCATGGCCACGGTCACGCCGTAGCGCTCCACCTCCACCAGCTGTGCGGCATAGCTGCCGAACTGGGTGGCAAGCACACGGTCGTAGGCGCTGGGGCTGCCGCCGCGCTGCATATGACCCGGGATGCACACGCGGGTCTCCATGCCGGTCTTTTTCTGTACCGCCTGCGCAATGCGGTTGGTGGCGGTGGTGCCAAGCCCTGCCTCAGCACGCTTGGCCATCCAGTCCTTGCGCTTCATGCGGGCTTCCTCGGTGTTGATGGCACCCTCGGCCACGGCGAGGATGGAGAAGTTCGAGCCCTTCTTCGCACGGCGCTCCACGGCCTCGCACACGCGGTCGATATCGTAGGGCAGCTCAGGCAGCAGGATGATGTCCGCGCCGCCGGCAATGCCGGAATACAAGGTAAGCCAGCCGGCCTTGTTGCCCATGATCTCGATGCACATCACGCGGCTGTGGCTGCCGGCGGTGGTGTGGATGCGGTCGATGACGTCAGTGGCGATGTCTACAGCGGTATGGAAACCGAATGTCACATCGGTGCCGTAGATATCGTTGTCAATGGTCTTGGGCAGGCCGATGATGTTCAGCCCCTCCTGTGAAAGCAGGTTGGCGGTCTTATGGGTGCCGTTGCCGCCCAGACACAGCAGGCAGTCCAGCTTGGCAGCCTTGTAGGTCTTTTTCATGGCGGCGACCTTATCAATGTTGTCGTCCTCCACCACACGCATCATCTTAAAGGGGGTGCGCTTGGTGCCCAGAATGGTGCCGCCTAAGGTCAGGATGCCGCGGAAGTCGTCCTCGGTCATCTCGCGGTAATCGCCGTTGATCAGGCCGCTGTAGCCGTTGGCGATGCCTACGATCTCCACGTTATCCCCCATGCGGGCGTACAGTGCTTTTGCAACGCCGCGGATGGTGGCGTTCAGGCCCGGACAATCGCCGCCGGAGGTCAGGATACCAACACGTTTTTTCATTCAAAAGCCCTCTTTCCTTATCATTCAGGCAAAGCCGAACCGCCCGGCAAAGGATGCCGGAGCGCCCGGGGTCCTACCTTTTTATAGTATTAGAGTATTCCGAAAGGGGAGTGCTGTCAAGAGAAAAACCAAAAATTTACAAGCCTATGTACACCGGGCGGCCGCTGCGAAAACTTTTGCAGAAAAACTGAAAAAATGGTTGACAAGCAGCCCGCCGGCGTGTATAATATCCCTTGTCAGCAACGCACGGCGCGGCTGACACAACCGAATATTGGGGATTTGCATAGTGGTAGTGCGGTAGACTCTGACTCTACTTGTGGGAGTTCGATTCTCTCATCCCCAACCAGTTACCGCAGCCGAATAAGCTGCGGTATTTTCGGGGCATAGCGCAGTTGGTAGCGCGCCTCGTTCGGGACGAGGAGGCCGTGGGTTCAAATCCCGCTGCTCCGACCAAAAAAATGCACGTTGATTCGCTAAGAATTTTCGTGCTTTTTTCTTTATTCGGCAGAATGACGAGCTGGTTTTGAAAAAGTGCCAAAAATTATTTCAGGCGCAAACAGGAAATCTGTTGGAGGTTGACTCTGACAGACTTTTTTGTAAAGCTGAACGAGGAAAATGTCGAGGACAGTTCCACCGGGTGGTGGGACTGTCTTTTTTTGTGTGGCTGCTGGCAAGCAGAAGTTGACGCCGGATTGACAACTTATTCGAGCATGGGGGATCGGCTGGGACGGTTCTCCTTAAAATAAGCGTGTTGTTGAAAAGAAACGCTTCATGCAATGTTTTTATCTGAGAAAACCCGCTCTGTTTATATTGATTTCCCTCTGCATCCATGATAAAATAACAGGAGAGAATTCGTACAATTATGTCGAAAATGATTGCAATGGAAGCTACCCTTACGGAGATCTGAATACTCCTTGTGTCAGCTGTATGGCAGATGGTTATAAACGGAGCCGATGATTGGCTTGACAAAAAGTGCCCGGAAGAAGTCAGGCAAAAACAGTAATTGCATCATAACTTCAGAACGAGCGGAAAAGTTGGAAAAGATAGGAATTATGTGGGATGATGCAAAATAAACCGAAGAATAGAGTTGCAGCGGTGGTTGTTACATATAACCGCTTGGAGCTACTGAAAAAGTGTGTGGCGTCTCTACAAGAACAAACGGCTCCATGTGATGTGCTGATTGTAGATAATGCAAGCACAGATGAAACCTCCCAGTGGCTGAAGTTGCAGACAAGTATTGCTTTTCGGAATACCGGAAGCAACCTTGGAGGTGCCGGAGGCTTCAATTATGGGATGCGATGGGCAGTAGAAGCAGGATATGACTATGTATGGGTTATGGATGATGATACCCTACCCAAAACCAATGCACTGGAGAGATTATTGGACGCAGACGAAATCTTAAAAGGAAATTATGGATGGCTTTCCAGCGTTGCTTTGTGGACTGATGGTAGCGAATGCAGGATGAATCGGCAAAAACTGAAGAAGAACAATTGCGAGTATGGTTCTCTTTTGAAGGATGGGCTTGTTCAGGCCGAGCAGGCAACTTTTGTATCATTGTTTCTTCCTGCTGAAAAAATCTGCAGGTTCGGGTTGCCGATAAAGGAATTCTTCTTGTGGGGCGACGATATTGAGTATACTCGGAGAATTGCGGTGCGCGGAAATATGATGGGATATGTGGTACGTAGTAGTCAAGTTGTTCATGCAACCAGAAATAACATGGGCTCTAATGTGGCGCGCGATAGCATAGAAAGAGTTGAACGATATTTTTATTCGTTTCGAAATGAGGTGTATCTGTATAGGCAGGAAGGTTTTAAAGGAAGGATGCATTGCGCGGTAAAGCGATGCCAAGATTTTTTTCGAATCGTATGCTATGGAAAGCCCAAAGGGATCCGTTTTAGAGTGCTTTTCTGTGGTATACGCGCAGGTTGGTCCTTCAGCCCGGAAGTGGAATATCTTGAAAAGTACACCAAAAGAATGTTGACAGAAAATATGGAGAAACAAGGTAATTAAAATAGCGATATAGAAAAAGGAAGGTTATACCAATGAACTTGGCGTGGCAACATTTTATACAATATAAACCACTTTTATACGAGTTGGTTGCGAGAGATTTGAAAGTTAAGTATCGACGTAGTTTTTTGGGATATGTATGGAGTCTTTTGAATCCGTTATTAATGATGTGCGTAATGACGTTGGTGTTCAGTTACGTCTTTCGATTTGATATTCCAAATTATCCGTTGTACCTGATTACAGGTCAAACTTTGTGGACTTTCTTTAATGAAAGTACAAATATGAGTATGTATTCAGTTCTTCAGAATGGAGCATTGATTAAAAAGGTTTACATTCCAAAATTTATATTCCCGGTCAGCCGTGTGCTATCTAGTTTCGTTACCATGAGTTTTAGTCTAATAGCTATTTTGATTGTTATGGTTGGGACGCAATCGCCTTTTTACTGGACGATTCTGTTGTTTCCTATACCATTGTTTCTATTATTGCTTTTTTCTATGGGCGTCGGCATGATCCTTTCTGCACTGAGCGTCTATTTTCGGGACATTACACACTTGTACAGCGTATTGACATTGGCATGGATGTATATGACGCCGACTTTTTACCCGGTGAGCGCTCTTCCAGAAAACATCCAGCCTATCATTCAGGTGAATCCGATTTGTGCGTATATCACTTTCTTTCGCGAGGTAGTGTTGTATGGAACTATGCCAACAGCGTTTATGTGGTTGCAGTGTATTGCAGCGAGCCTTTTGGCTTTGATCCTTGGATTAGTGGTATTTAGAAAAATGCAGCGTAATTTTATTCTGTACATTTGATTGGAAAACGGGAACTATGAAAGAACTACCGATTATTGAAGTGAAGAATGTGTCTATGAGGTTTAATCTGGCAACAGAGAAAACTGACACAATTAAAGAATATGTTGTAAAGCTTCTAAAACATCAACTGATGTTTAATGAATTTTATGCCTTGAAAAACGTAAGTTTGACGGTAAATAAAGGTGAAGCTGTTGCGCTGATTGGAGCAAATGGAAGTGGCAAAAGCACGCTGCTTAAATGCATTGCAGGAGTTTTATATCCGACGGTAGGTAGCATTGAAGTCCGCGGGAGCATTGCACCATTGATTGAACTGGGCGCTGGTTTTGATATGGACCTGACTGCACGAGAAAATATTTACCTGAATGGCGCGGTGTTCGGACATGATCGAGCATTTATGGATAAACATTTCAAAAGTATCGTGGACTTTGCAGAATTGTGGGAATTCATTGATGTACCGGTGAAGAATTTTTCCAGTGGCATGGTAGCGCGTTTGGGCTTTTCGATCGCAACGGAGGTTCATGCAGATATCTTAGTAGTGGATGAGATTTTATCTGTGGGAGACTATCGCTTTCAAGAAAAATGTAAAGAACGGATGAATGATATGCTGAAAGGCGGAACGACTTTGATTTTCGTCAGTCACAGCGAGGAACAGGTGAAAAACCTTTGTCAGAAGGCTGTTTGGTTGGATCACGGAAACAAAATGTGCTTCCTGCCGGTAGAAGAAGCCTTTAAGATGTATCGTTCTGCCAATGAGTAAGATACAGACGATATCGGTGATTACTCCTCATTATAAAAGTAAGACACTGTTCGATACAATCGACTCGGTTTTATGTCAAACATACCCGAGTATTCAATATGTCCTTGTTGTGGATGGTACAGAAGGATATTCCGTGGAAGAAATTCGGCAGTACTTGCACAAAAAGGCACCGTCACGGGTGCACTGGCAGGTTATAGGACTGCCGGAAAACAAAGGGACTGTGTATGCATTGAACACGGCACTATCGGCTGTTTATGGAGTATACATCTTCAATTTGGCGGATGATGATGTGTTTACTGGACCAGAAATTCTTAAGGAATGGACGGCGTATATGCTGCAAAACCAAGCGGAAATTTGTACGGCAAGGCGTCAGATCGTTTCGTCAAAAGGAGTTGATAAAGTTCGAGTTGAGCCGTGCGAAAATGAAATCGTGAAGATTCTAACATATACACCGCAAGAATTATTTGACGACCTTGCGGTGTGCAATTACATATTTGGTTCGTCTACTGCACAGAGTATGACAGCCTTTGAAAAATATGGGCTCTATGATGTGCGATACCGATTGACAGAAGATTACCCACGGGTGATGAAACTACTGCGCAACGGAGTCAAAATTTATTTTTTCCCGAAAGAGGTAGTATGTTGCCAATCAGAAGGCGTCAGTTCGCCCGGAAGAATCCTAAGTTTAATGGACGAAAATGAGTCGATTTTCTCAGCTGAGATTTATCCTTATTGTTCTGCACAGCGGAATATAAAGATAAAACATGGGCTGTGGAAGATAAAAACGATACGGTACGGCAAATTTCTTGCGCGCTATGCACGAGCGAATACTTTGTGCCAAAAGTTTGGGTTATTGGCGATGTATCCCGAAAATTTAATCAGATATATAAAGAAACTAGGAGGTTAAAAAGAGAATGACACGATTTACCACTATAATTGATGGCGTTGATCAAATTTGTCTGGACGAACATGGAGATGACCGAGGAGATTTGGTCGCAATTGAAGAGGGAAATGGAATTCCATTTCAGATGAACCGAGTTTACTATATTTATAATACATCTGCGAATGTAACTCGTGGCAAGCATGCGCACAAAGACTTGCATCAGGTTTTGTTGTGCATCAATGGAAGCTGCGATATTCTGGTTGATAATGGGAGAGAGCGCAGAACGGTACATTTGGATACTCCAAGCAAGGGTATCTATATTCACTCTTTTGTATGGCGGGAAATGTCCAATTTTGCGCCGAATACGGTATTGCTTGCAATCGTAGATAAAAAATATGACATCAATGATTATGTATTTGATTATGCGGCTGTTTCTAATAGTAATGGAGGCTTAGAAAAATGAGAGTTCCTTTTGCGGATTTTAGGCCGATGCACAATGAACTGCGTTCCGAACTGGACGCAGCGTACGCTCGGGTTTTGGAAAACAGCAATTTTATTCAAGGCCCAGAGTGTGTAGCTTTTGAAAAAGAGTTTGCAGCGTTTTGCGGAGCCGAGTACTGTATTGGTGTGGCAACGGGCTTGGACGCAATCTATCTAATTCTGCGTGCCCTTGGCATTGGAGAAGGCGATGAAGTAATTGTGCCTAGCAATACGTTTATTGCAACGGCGTTGGCTGTGAGCTACTGTGGCGCATGCCCGGTTTTTGTGGAGCCAATCTTGGAAACTTACAACATCGACCCTGCACGGATTGAGGAGAAAATTACAGAACGGACCAAAGCGATTATTGCTGTACACCTGCAAGGACGTTCGGCCGATATGGATCCCATTGTGGAAATTGCAAAACGCAACCATCTGAAACTGGTGGAAGACGCTGCTCAAGCGCATGGAACTTGTTATAAAGGACGCAGAATTGGAACTTTTGGTGACGCGGCCGCGTTTAGCTTCTATCCGGGAAAAAATCTGGGTGCATTGGGTGATGGCGGCTGTGTTGTGACGAACAATAAAAAAATTGCAGACACTGTGCGTGCGATGGGCAATTATGGCAGTGATCGCAAGTATCATCACGTTTATCAAGGAAGCAACAGCCGTCTGGACGAACTACAGGCCGCATTTCTTCGCGTAAAGCTGCCGCATCTGGAAAAATGGAATGCCGACCGCCAAAAAACGGCAGCCCGCTATTTGAGCGAAATCAGAAATCCGCTGATTCAGTTGCCACTGCCTAGTGATGATACCTTTATGCATATCTATCATGTGTTTGCAGTTCGATGCGAAAAGAGAGATGAGTTGGCGGCTTATCTGAAAGAAAAAGGCATTCTGACGGTGATCCATTATCCTGTGCCAATGCATCTGCAACCCTGCTATCAGTGCTTGAATATTTCGGAGGGAAGCTTGCCGATTGCAGAGCAGATTAGTCGTACAGTGCTGAGCCTGCCGATGTTCTATGGAATGACCGATGAACAGATTGATTATGTGATTGATGCAATCAACAACTTCTCTTAAAAATATAAGGAGGCTACCATGAAAAAAGGGCTGAATTGCATTATTGGTCAAAACGTGACATTTGGCGAGAATGTGGTATTGGGGCATAATGTTATCATTGAGGATGACGTTGTGATTGGAAACAACTCGTATATAGACAGCAATACGATTATTCGCAGCCATGTTACGCTGGGTGATAACGCATTTGTGGAATCCAATTGCATTTTGGGCGAGTATTGGATGGATTTTTGCATGGATCGGAAGTCCCATGAACATCCATTGATAATCGGCCAAGATGCTTTGCTCCGAAGTGGAACGATTCTCTATGCAGGTTCTAAGATTGGAGACGGTTTCCAGTCTGGGCATCGGGTTACGGTTCGGGAGCGTGCTGAGATTGGAAATCATGTGAGCGTAGGTACGCTCTCAGATATTCAGGGAAACTGCCGAATCGGCAATTATGTCAGAATGCATAGCAATGTCCATATTGGTCAACTGTCGGTGGTGGATGATTTTGTTTGGATCTTCCCGTATGTTGTTCTGACAAACGACCCAACGCCGCCATCAGATCACTTTATGGGTGTTCACATTCACCCATTTGCGGTGGTGGCAACAGGTACAGTTGTAATGCCTGGCGTTGAGATTGGACAGGATGCGCTGATTGGTGCGTGTTCTAATGTTACCAAAGACGCACCGTCTTATGCAGTTGTAGTGGGTAACCCTGGAAAAGTGGTATCCGATGTGCGGAAGCTCAAACACAAAGTTACCGGTGCGGCAGCTTATCCTTGGAGAAATCACTTCGCACATTATATGCCATGGGCAGAAAGTGACTTTGAAACTTGGTATGCAAGTTTGGACATTCCGCAGAAGGAGGCATATCATATTGAAAATTTGGAGGAGTAAGATATTTTTCAAATCGTCTTGAAATTGTAGATAGTGCAATTGTGAAAGCCTATATTCTGCTGAGGTAGGGAATCAAAAGGAAGCGTTATGGACGAACAAAAGCAAAAGAACAAAAAGTTAGTACTCAAAGAGAAAAAATCTGTGCAAGAAATTTTGGGGGTAAAGGAGGAAAACCTGCCTCTCATTTCCATTATTGTATTGACCTACAATCAGCAATATCTGCTAGAGGATTGTCTTGCGTCAATTCTGAAACAAGATTATCCAAAGCTGGAGCTGGTGATTTGCGACGATGCAAGCCCGGATTTTGATGCAGAAGAGACCACCCGGATGGTTGAACGGCTAAAAAAAGAGAACCTGAAGAATTATATTGTTTTTCAGCAGTCTGAAAATGTCGGAACAACGGCGAATGCAATGAAGGGGATAGAATTGTCCGCGGGTACGATCTTTAAGCTCCATGCAGGCGATGATATGCTGTATTCTGCGCACGTTGTGAGCAATATGGTATGCAGATTTTTAAAGGATGAAAGTGTGCAGATTATTGCGGGTCGATCTGTAGCGTGTACCCCAGATGGAAAACGAACCAAAGACTATTATCCTTCTTGTAGGGCAATCGAAAAAATGCAGGAGACAAATTGTGTGGGGCAGTTTCGGCTCATGAGCACGCAAACATGGGGTGAATATATCAATGCTCCGGCTGTATTTTGGAGAAGAGAGCTGTATAATGAGATTGGTGGATTTGACGCAACGTATAAGTACACCGAAGACTGGCCAACTTGGCTGCGCATTACACAGAAGGGGATAAAAATCCACTCCATTAAAGATGTGACAACGATTTATCGCTATGGCGGTATTTCTAATGACTTCAGCGCAGCGAATCGCGCCTTAGGCAAAGACCATTACGAGGAATGCATTCGTATGCTGAAAGAAATTGCGATACCAGAGCTTGAGAAAAACGGAGATGGGAAGAGCCTGAAAAAATGCCGACACTGCGTGGAAGCGATTCGTGCCAGAATTACGAGCGAGTTCGAATGGAATGATATGACGCTCGCGGAAAAACTGTCCTGGAGACTTTCTCATTTTTGTTTTCTTATGCAGTCACGTTTCTATCGGAAAGGAGCCAGCGGTTTTCAGATTCCGTTGGATAATTTTCTGGCGCTGCTGTCCTTATTGGTGATTCTGGTATTTTATTTCGTACAACAGAAGCCAGAAGCCATCCTTGCTGTAGAAATCGTGTGCCTTGCATATATGCTCTACTTTGGAATCGTGCGGAAACAATTTGGATTCGGCAAATGCAAGTTAGAGTTCCGCAATAAAATAGTTATGGCGCTATGTTTCCTGTTCTATATTGTTCAGGCCGGGGTTCTGCCGATTCAGAATATTGCCCGTTTCTGGGCCGGAATCTTTACTGTAGCAGCTGGTGGATATTTTACGGTTGTCTTAGTAGCAATCATAACGAAGCTGTACTTTAGGCAAAAAGAAAAGAGGGAATTGTGATGAATAAACCCTTATTCTCTGTTGTTGTTTTGGTATATCGCCATTATGAACATCTGAAAACTGCAGTAAACTCTGTTCTGGAGCAGGATTATGAAAATATTGAGTTGATTATTTCAGATGATGGATCATCTAATTTTCCTGCGAGGAAGATCGAGGAGTATATTGAGCAGAACAAGAGAGAAAATATTCGCTCTGTCACGGTTCGTTGTGAACCGCAAAATGTTGGTACAGTCCGGCACATCAACCATGTCAAAGAGTATTGCAAAGGGCAGTATTTGATTTTTCTGGCGGGCGACGATGCACTTTATAACGCGCAAGTCCTGACAAATTACTACGAGGGTTTTCAGAAAGCGCCTGAAGGGTGTTGCATTGAAATGGCTCAGACGGCTATGTTTGACGAAAAATTGGAAAAGCTGATGGGCTATTATATGTCTAAGCCGGTTCAAGATGCGGTAGTGGAAACCGCAATCAACACCGATGCTCTGAAAAAAATGCTGGCAATATATGGCGCCTGTCTACCCACCACCAGTACCTGTTTCAAAAGAGAATTCTTTGAGCGTTTTGGCGACTGCAATGAGGAGTACAAACTAGTAGAAGATTTTCCTATGCACTGCCGTCTTGCAAATGAGGGCTGGGTGATTCATTATGTTAATCGTGTAACGATCAAACATCGCGATGGAGGTATCAGTCACGGTCAGAGTGATACATTGTCGGCGTCTGCCCGGAGCTACTATTCGGATCTGCTAAAAATGGATCAGGAAATGGTAATGCCCTTGGTGGAACAGCTTCCGCCGGAAGAACAGAAATTTGCGAGGAGACGCTGGAAAAAAGATATCCGCTGGCTTGATATGAATCTTCATCGGGAAGACAAAAGCTTAAAGCAGCGTGCTTATCGGCTGGCGTATTATCTGAAGCATAATTTCAAGAATATTGAAGCGCAACGAGATGTTCTGCTAAAGTTCTTCATGGTGTTTTGCGTAGCTAAGGGATGGATTGAGCAGATGTATCTGCAGGTTTTTGCAATGGACGTTCATTACATATTCAATGCTGTTACGGTATGCGTTCTGATTTTGTATGCTTTACTGTCGGCTATGGCTTGTATGCGACATTTTGTATGGAGAATAAAGGCATTCCCCTGGGAAGCAATTTCGCTCGGCTAATAACAAGATAATCTAATTGGTTATATGGGCATTGATTAAGCACATCGTTTCCGGCTAGTTTCCTATGACCAATGTTATTTGTTTGGCACAACTCATCTGCCTTGGCGTTATTGGTGAATACGTGGGGAAAATCTATATGGAAGCCAAGCACCGTCCACGATACATCATTAGTGAGCGCACAGCAAACTGGATTTGTTGATACAGTAAAAGCTTCTTTTCAGCATCTTTCCACGATCTTTTCCAGCGGTGAATTATAAGTCGTTTAGTGAGAAAAATCCGCATGAATTCCAAAATCCCGGTCAAATGACCGGGACTTTTTGCTGCTTAGGCAGGTACGATCTTTCTTTCGAAGCAGCAGGACTTGAACAGGGCAGACCGCTGTCTGCAAAAAAGTGGCTCAGAAACGCCGACAGGCGTTTCTGAGCCACTAATATTATATCGTTTCCAGCAGTGCGGGCAGCTGGGCAAGGTCGTCGATGACATAGGGACTGGCCTTTTCCAGCCGGGCGCGGGACTGGTGTCCGCCGGTGTACAGCACACAGACCGCACCGATAGCTGCAGCCACCGCAGCGTCGTGGTCGGTGTCGCCGACCATCACGCAGGCCGCAGGATCAATGCCGGTGCGGCGCAGATAGTCGGTGCCAAGCTGCACTTTGCTTACGCCGTAAATGTCCGCAAGGCCGAGCAACTCGGTAAAAAAGCCTTGCAGACCCCGGGCGGATACCTGCTCGATCAGGTAATCACGGCGGGAGGCAGAAAGCACAGCCTGCTGCCAGCCCATGCGGGCCAGCGTTTGCAGGGTGTCAACGGCGTGTGCCGTTACAGCGCAGCCGGGCACACCGGCGTTGTAGTGCTCCATAAAGCGGGCGGCAAGCTCCGGGTAGGGATGCCGCGCAAAGTCGAACCCGGCGCAGCGGTAGTAGTCCTCGATGGGAAAGCCGAACAGCTCCCGGTAGGCAGCCAGATCGTACCGCTGGGGGTAGCCGTGGGTCTCCAGCATCCAGTTCAGGCAGCTGTGGGTAAAATCCACATCGTCCATCAGGGTACCGTTCCAGTCCCAGAAGATCATACCGTTCGGCTGCATGGAAACCTCCTTGTGTTATTCCGTCGCAAACACCTTGCGCAGTGCGGCGTTGCTCTCGATCAGCTTTACCAGCACGACGCCCAGCACGGTACAGCTGATCAGCTCACCAATGCCCACCGAGATGCCGTTGGTGATGCAGGCCAGCCAGATGGGGGCACTGGACGTGGGGTCCGGGAACATCACGGCGATCTCGATGCCGATGATCACGGCGTTGAACAGCACCGGCGGCAGGCTGGCGGCAATGGCCAGACCCTTGAAGCGCACATTGCGCAGCTTGTAGGTGACCAGACAGGCCAGCAGGGTAGCCAGTGTGCCAAAGATCACATCCACGATGGTGGAGCCCAGCAGGTTTGCAAGGAAGCAGCCCAGCACAACACCTACGATGTACTCGGCACCGAACACGGGCAGCAGGCACAGAGCCTCGGCCACGCGCACCTGCACAGCACCATAGGAAAGGGGCTGCAGTGCCAGACACAGCACCACATAGATGGCTGCCACTACACCGCAGTGCACCAGCTTACGGACGGAAGAATTCTGATTCATGATAATACTCCAGCGGTTTGATTTTGACCGCACAGGAACCGCCAGCTCCTGTGGGTTTTGCCCGGCACTGCTCGAGTGATGCCGGGGAGCCTAAAATCCTAAGTTGCTCTTTGAGGATACTGCACAAAAAAGCACAGCAGAAGGAAGTATATCACAAAATCGGACAGATTGCAATGGGAAGAGGACGATTGAAACTTGCCCGCCGCGCTGCTCTGGGCGTATTCATGTAAAAATGGAATACCGGAGCGTCCGCAGACGCTCCGGTATTCCGAAATTTCAAATAATGATTCCGCTGAAATAGCCAGAGCGAAGCGGAGGCTATTCCAAATGGTTTTAACCTCTGGGGTGGCCGGTATATGTCAGCGCCACGGTATCGGGGCCGGTGTTGGCAGAGACCACACCGCCCAGCTCAAATACGGCCAGCGGCGGCTTGCCAAAGGCTTTGCGGCAGGCTTTTTCCAGATCCTCTGCCTGCGGGATGTTAGTGTGGCCGATCATATACTCAAAGTCCTCCACATCCCCGGCGCGCTTCTGGCACAGATCCACCATGGCGGGCACGACTTTTTCATCGCCGCGCACCTTGGCTTCCACCTTGGTCTTGCCATCGATCAGGGTAATGATGGGACGGATGCCCATCAGCTCGCCCATGACGGCTGCGGCGGCGGAGATGCGGCCGCTCTTTTTCATCTGCCTCAGGCTGTAAGGCCCCAGCACGACCTCCATGCAGTTCATCTGCCGCTCAAACTCGTGGATGACGTGGCGGATCTCTGCGCCGTTTTGCAGCTTGCGTGCCATCTCGCACAGATACCAGCCGAACACCATAGAATAGGTGTGGGGATCCTGCAGATGGATGTTCAGATGGTGCTCCGGGCGCTCCTCCCGCAGCATCCCCTGTGCCATCAGGGCGTTGTTGTAGGTGGAGGAACCGGATTTGTTGATGGGCACATGGATGACATCCGTGTAGCCCTCGTCCACATACTGGCAGTATTTTTCACAGAACTGGATGGGTGTGATGGCGGCGGTAGAGGGCACACCCTTTGCCGCGCGCATTTTATCGTAGAATTCGGTGTTGGTGCAGTCCACACGCTCAACGTAGTCCACATCATCCAGCAGGATGTGGAAGCTCATGATATCAATGCCGTACTTTTCGGCCATCTCCTGCGGGATATCGCAGGAGGAATCGGTCAGAATCGCGATCTTGCTCATAATTTCCCTCATTTCCATTCATAATCTCGTAGGTGGCCGTGGTCCAGCAGCTCCGGAAAATCCCACTGCCGCAGCACCTCATACACGCCCACCGCCACGCTGTTGGAAAGGTTCAGGCTGCGGCAGGTGTCCCGCATGGGCATCCGAATGCAGTGCTCCTGATTTTCCGCAAGCAGCGCCTCCGGCAGGCCGGCATCCTCGCGCCCGAACACCAGATAAGCCCCGTCCGGGTATTGTACATCGGTGTAGCGCTGGGGTGCCTTGGTGGTAAAGTAATAGTAAGGGCCGTTGTTGCGGGCAAAAAAGTCCGCAAGGCCGTCGTAGTAGGTAATGTCCAGATAGTGCCAGTAGTCCAGCCCGGCGTGCTTTAGTTTTTTGTCGTCGATGGCAAAACCCATGGGGCCTACCAGATGCAGACGGCAGGCGGTGCAGGCGCAGGTACGCGCCACGTTGCCGGTGTTCTGAGGGATGCGGGGCTCTACCAGAACGATATTCAAGGTCGGTTTGTTCATCATAAGATGCCCTCCGGATCCTCCCGCAGGGGACACAGACGGGGCAGCAGCGGCTCGAACCACACGCCGAAGCGGGTGTCCTGCGTGCAGGGCGTGCCCTGAATAGCCAGCGAAACAAACTCTGCGGCGTTATCGGCAGCGGCGCTCAGGGCGTTGCCCTGCAGCAGCGAGCCGATGAGCACTGCGCCGTACAGATCCCCTGTGCCGGGGAAGCTGCGGCTGATATGCAGCTTTTTGATAACGAAACGATCCGTGCCGGTACCGGCACAGCCGATGTACTTGCCCAGCGGCAGGCCGGTGACCACCGCGTTGGGGGCCAGCGGCTGCAAAGCATCTGCCAGCGCCTGCGCGGCGGCATCGTCCAGCTGCTCGGTTACGGGCTGCTGCTGCAAAAGCAGCTGTGCTTCGGTGTAGTTGGGCAGGATCAGGTCTGCCGCGCGGCACAGATTGCGGATGCGCTCGATCAGCGCCGGGGTAACAGTGGAATAGGCCTTGCCGTTATCGCCCATCACGGGGTCCACCACCTTGTAGGCGGCAGGCCACAGGGCAAAGGCTTTTTCAGCCAGCGCTACCTGTGCTTCGCCGCCCAGATAGCCGGTATAGATACAATCAAATTGCAGTTCCAGCGCCTGATAGTGCTCCAGCGCGGCCATGCCGTAGGCGCTGCCGTCCAGCCGGGCGGGGGTGCCAAGGCCGCCGGTGTGGGTGGAAAGCACCACCGTGGGCAGTGCCACCGGCTGAAAGCCCATGACCGACAGCACGGGCAGGATCACTGCAAGGCTGCACCGTCCCACGCCGGACAGGTCGTGGATGCAAAGGATCTTTTTTGGTTCAACGGGTTTTTGCAAATAGGAAAACCTCCTTGCCGAAAAGCCGCGCGCAGCGGCCTATAAAAAGCATCATACAACAGTATACCACAAATTGCTGCATAAAAAAAGCGCATACCAGATTCTTTTGCGGAAATAATAGCACTGCAAGCCCTGTCATGACAGGCCGAAAGGAGAAATTCAGAATGAAACAGCGAGAAAATTCTGCCGCAGGCATGGTAGTGGGCATGGCCGCCGGTGCAGCCCTGGGGGCTGCCGGTGCCATGATGGCCACCCAGAGCAAGCGCCAGATGCGCCGCAACGTGCGCAAGGTGATGAAGGGCGCAGAAAACGCGGTGATGCAGCTGGATAAGATGGCCACCGATTTTGTGGAAAAGCACATCGACTGCTGAACAGCAAAAAGCGCCGTCCCGGGTGGAACGGCGCTTTTTGTTATCGTGCGGCTTATTTTGCCCAGATGCACATCCGGGCAGTGGTGTTGATCTCGCCCAGCAGGCTCAGATCCATCTGGATATTGCAGGTCACGGTCAGCGCTTTGCCCACCTCGCTGCCGGTCAGCACTGAGGCAGGCAGGTTTTTGATGGTCAGGATGCCGTTGCCCTTTTCAATATCGCCGGTCAGGGTGCCGGTGTAGGTCACATCGCCGATGGTCAGGCCGGACAGGTAGCCGGTCACATTGAGCTTGGTCACCTGCTTGACGGGCAGCGTCAGGGTGTAGGTGCCGTTGGACTGGCGGGTAAGGGTGGCTTCGCGGTCAGAATCGATGCCAGAGTTGGCCATGGATTCCTTATCGGACTTTTCCTTCCAGAATTTGACCCCAACGGGGGTATTGGCTGCGGCAGAAGCGCCCAGTGTGAGCACACAGAACATCAGCAGCGTCAGCAGGGCAGCGCCGGTACGTTTTAAGGCAGTGGTCATGGTTTTATCCTTTCTGCCGCAGCTGCGGCATGGTGAAACAGAGTATATAATGCCCTATAAGATACTGATTTGTCAATACTAACATAACATGACCGGACGGCGTTGTCAATGCGCCTTGGCAGTCTTTCACAAAAATGTTTCGAATCGGTCACAGAGCTTGGAGAAGCGGAAAAGCCGCGGCCTGCCATTGACTGCTGTCTGACAAAAACGCCCCGCAGCGGCTGATAGAAGGCCGCTGCGGGGCGTAGTGCTATTTGAGGTTACTTTTTGCCGTGACGGCCAAAGCGGTACTCCTTGCCCTCGCGGATGCGCTGGATGTTGGAGCGGTGCATATAAATGACCATCGCGCCCATGATCACCGAGCCGATGGCGCACACAGTAAGGTCGGCGGCAGAATAGCCCCGGAACACCCCGTACAGGATGGTGAGCACCGGGTAGAGTGCCGCCATGGTCACGCTGCCCAGCGATACCATGCCCGTGGGCAGCAGGCAGGCCAGAAAGATGACCGCCAGAAAGGGGATCAGCACCGGCTGGATGGCCAGAATGGTACCACCCGCCACCAGTACGCCCTTGCCGCCCTTAAAGCCGAAATACAGGGGCTTCAAGTGGCCGATAATGGCAAAGATGGCGGCAAGATACACCGCAAGATACGGCGAGAGCGTGGTGCTTTCCGGCATCAGGGTGAACAGCCAGCGGCCGATGCACACAGCCAGCACGCCCTTGAGCACATCGCCGAAAGCGGTAAGTGCCGCTGCCTTTTTGCCGAAGGTGCGCAGCATATTGGTCATGCCGGCAGCGCCGCTGCCGTACTTGCGCACATCATCGTGGTACAAAAACTTGCTGACGAGGATACCGGTGTCGATGCTGCCCAGCAGGTATGCCTGCACGGCGGACACCGCAGCGATGAGAACAGATTCCATCATCTGAGCCCTCCTGACGTGTTATACGTCCTTGGCACCCACTTCGCCGGAGCCGCGCTCCCGCACGACCAGACGAATGGGCGTATGCTCCAGACCAAAGTTTTCGCGGATCTGGTTGATGAGATACCGCTGATAGCTGAAGTGGAACAGGTGCTTTGCGTTCACGAAGGCCACGAACGTGGGGGGACGGGTAGAGGCCTGCGTCAGGTAGTAGATCTTCAGGCGGCGGCCCTTGTCGCTGGGGGGCTGCATCCGGGCGGTAGCGCGGGCAAGCATCTCGTTCAGCACACCGGTGGGTACGCGGGCACCGTTCTCGGCGTCCACATCCCGGATCAGCTGCATCAGCTTGTTCACGTTGTAGCCGGTCTGGGCAGAGATGAAGATGATGGGTGCGTAGCCCATAAAGCTGAAGCACTCGGCATAGCCGCGGCGCTGCAGCTCCATGGTGTTGGTCTCCTTGCCTTCCACGGCATCCCACTTGTTCACCACAATGATGCAGGCTTTGCCCTGCTCGTGGGCGTAGCCAGCCACCTTGCTGTCCTGCTCGGTAAAGCCGACGGTGGCATCCACAAGGATCAACGCCACGCGGCTGCGCTCTACAGCAGCCAGTGCGCGCACCACCATGTAGCGCTCCAAGCCATCGCTGATGTTGCTGCGCTTGCGCAGACCGGCGGTATCGGTAAAGATGAACTTGCCGTAGGCGTTGTCCACCGGGGTGTCGATGGCATCGCGGGTGGTGCCGGCTTCATTAGCCACGATCATGCGGTTCTCGCCCAGAATACGGTTGGTCAGGCTGGACTTGCCCACGTTGGGACGGCCGATGATGGCAACAGGGATGCGGTCCTCCTCCACCACGGTCTCGCTGAAGTCCAGATGTGCACACACTGCATCCAGCAGGTCGCCTGTGCCGTGACCGTGCACGGAAGAAATGGGCATCACCTCGTCAAAGCCGAGGTTGTAGAACTCGTACAGCTCCATGGGAGCTTCGCCCACCTTGTCGCACTTGTTCACGGCAAGAATGATGGGCTTGTGGCTGCGGCGCAGCATATGCGCCACGTCCTCGTCGGCTGCGGTCAGGCCGTTGCGCACGTCCGTGACCATGATGATGCAGTCGGCGGTGTCGATGGCGATCTGTGCCTGCTCACGCATATGGGCCAGAATGCCCTCGGTGGCCTTGGGCTCAATGCCGCCGGTGTCCACCAGCAAAAACTCGTGGCCGTTCCACTCGCAGTTGGCAAAAATGCGGTCGCGGGTAATGCCCGGGGTATCCTCCACAATGGCAAGGCGCTGGCCGCACAGCTTATTGAACAGGGTGGATTTGCCCACGTTGGGGCGGCCCACCACTGCTACGATCGGTTTGCTCATGGGGTCTCCTCCTTTCTTAAAAGGGGTAAAATACAATAAAAATGGCGTTATCAGCTGCCGCTCTTTCTTCTGCGGGCAATGTGCAGACCGCTGCGCAGCAAAGCGCGGGCTTCGTCCCCGCCTGCTGTGGGCAGAACCTCCACCTTTACGCCCAGCTGCTGTCCCAGCTGCTCTACCGTGATATCGTCAAGGAAGGTATCTTTTTCCTCCCGCAGCATCACAGCCGGGATGCCCAGCGTTTTTGTGGCAAGCCTGCCAGCGCACTGGTCTATGATATCGGTGGCAGTGATCAGGCCGGTCACCCCAACATTGCCGCCGAAAAAGCGGTTCTGGATGGTGTGGACGTGCACGGTGATCATGGGGTACTGGCGGTGCAGCTCCTCCATCATGCGGGTAATAAGGGGCGCTGCCATGGTGCCGGTGACCACATCCAGCTCCTTGGTGCCGTAGACCCGGTGGGGCTTGTCCAGCTCTGCCAGAAATTCTTCCTCGAACAGGCGCATCATGCCTACGCCGTTTTCCAGCTGGTCGTAGTCCTCGTAGAACTCCGGCGCAGGGATGGGACGGCCTGCCTTGAGATACCATTCATCGCTGGGGTAGATGATGCGCTTGCCGTGGCGGCGCTTGCACTCATCGCCGAACTCTTCCATAATATCGATGACCTCGGCGCTGGTCTTTGCATCGTAGGGCACCTGCGGGTACAGATTTTTGCGGTAATCCGTAATGCCGCAGGGCACGGCTGCAATGCTTTGCACCATGGGGGTCAGTTCCAGCAGGTCGGCAAGGGTGCGGCGCAGCTCGTCGCCGTCGTTCACGCCGCGGCAAAGCACCAGCTGACAGTTGACGGCAATGCCGCCCTTCACCAGACGGGGCAGGTACTTGAGCACCTCGCCGCCGCGCTTATTGGCCAGCATCCGCACCCGCAGCTGAGGGTTGGTTGTGTGCACCGAGATATTGATAGGGGAGATGTGCATCTTGATGATGCGGTCGATCTCGTGATCCTGCATATTGGTCATGGTGATGTAGTTGCCGAACAAAAAGCTCAGCCGCTCGTCATCATCCTTGAAATACAGACTCTCGCGCATACCGGGGGGCAGCTGGTCGATGAAGCAGAACATACAGTGGTTGGAGCAGGAATGCTTTGCATCGCCCAGATAGGTCTTGAACCCGCAGCCAAAGGGACCGCGCTGCGGCCGCTGTACTTCCCACTCCCGGATGCCGTCTGCTACCCGGGCTTTCAGGTGGAAGCTGCTGCTGTCGGTATAAAAATCGTAGTCCAGCGTGTCGTTCAGCTCGTTGTCGTCCACGCTCAGCAGCTCGTCACCGGGGGCAAGGCCAAGAGCTTCGGCTTCGCTGCCGGCATCTACCTGCTCGATCCGTATCGCCATCTGCATCCACCTCCTCTAAAGAACAAGAAGGGGAAGGCTTTGCGCCCTCCCCTTCTGTACATAACACCATTATGCCACCAATTACGCGCAAATTAGGCCTTCTTGATGACTTCCTCGCCCTTGTAGTAACCGCAGTTGCCACATGCCTGGTGGGGGAGCTTCA
>SKEC01000676.1_pt1 | contig 31188 bp, 30 predicted proteins | sample 4826641 | NCBI WGS metagenome assembly SKEC01 (sample SAMN11008819, study PRJNA524170) | human gut metagenome | biome: Human fecal sample; material: Feces; isolation source: fecal sample from pouch patient p18, p21 | host: Homo sapiens | place: Israel: Tel-Aviv | collected 2015-12-22
CGCGACTAAAGTCACAAATATAGGGGATAGCCTCTCTTTGCGGGTGTCTCCTGCCTGCGGCAGCTCAGGATTAAAGCATTAGTCTGCAAATCAAACTCTCCACTCCTATTTGATCATTAATTCGTCCGGTTTTTATTTCTTCTTCTATCTGGATGCATTCTTCGATGCATTTTTCCAACATTTTTTCTCCGTATCCCCTAAGCTGCTGTTCATTTTTGCGAATGGCAAAGCGCGGGATTCCGGCGGTTTTAGCAATGGCATCGTCCGGTTTGCGGAGTCCTCGCATGTTAGCAATGATATGCAGGATTCGGTACTGGCGCACAATTAAAAATAAAATGTGCATTGGGGGTTCTTTTAGAAGAATGAGGTCATTGTAATAACTAAGAGCTGCTGCCTTATTTTTACGGGCGATGGCATCTACTAAGTCAAAAATCTTATCCTGTACTTCTCCAGAAGCTACGGCATCAATGTCTGCCTGGGTAATTTCCTCGCGGTCTCCAGCGTAGGCAATGAGTTTATCAATCTCATTTTTTATCTGAAACATATCATCTCCTGTTTTTTGCAGGAAATATCGGGCATTATTTTCACGGATCTGCTTCTTTTCTTTGCCAAGTAAAGCAGCAATCCAGCGAAGAAGAACTTTTTCTGTCTGATTTTTCTTTAAAAATTCTCCAACATAACCATTCTTCTTTATCCATTTATACACTTTTGAACGCTTATCTACTTCTGGCTCACAGATAATAATACAGGTTGTCTCCGGCATATTTTCCATAATACTTACAAATTCGTCTTTTCCTGTTTTTAAGATTCCTGTTCCGTCCAAAAGAAGAAGTCGCTTCTCACTGAAAAACGGATAGGTAAATGCAAGTTCCTGCAAAGTATTTAAATCTATTTTACCGTCTGTAAAAGCGGCATAGTTCATCGTATCTCCTTCTTTTATCATCGCATTTTTCAGCATATGTTTTGCCTGAAGGACAAGATACGGCTCATCTCCTGTCAGAAGATAAACTTTATGAAAAGACTTTTCTTTTATCTGTTTTGTTAGTTCTTTCATGATACACTCTCCGATTCTATGTGTGATTATTAAAGCAGGAAACTGCTTGCATACACAGCTATAAATAATTATCCTCTTTTAAAATAATTTATTTTATATTTCTGGCCATCACTTTCGATTATAATTGCTCCACCCCACAGTGTTCCATAAATATCCGCTCCATTTTTCTGAAGTTTCTTTATTGTCTCCTTATGCGGATGTCCATATAGATTATTCTTTCCGGCAGATATAATCGCCTTTTGCGGCTGGAATTCTTCCAAGAAACTTTTTGTTGTAGAATTTTTAGAGCCATGATGTGCCACTTTTAAAATATTTACACTCGGCATACTTTCTTCTCCTCTGTCTGGCTCTAATAGAGATTCCTGTTCTCCATTTAAATCTCCTGTAAATAACATGGTAAATTTATCATAAGTAAGATACAATACCAGAGAACCACTATTGGTATCTTCTGCCTCCCATCCCTTTTGGGGATGCAGGCAGCGCAGATGAATTGCACCAAAATTCAATTGGTCTGCTCTGCTTATTTTTAAGAAGGAATATCCTTTTTTCTTCCCAGCCTTTTGTATAGCGTTACTGCTATTCATAGCTTTTGTATCTGGCAAAACGATATGCTTTATTGGATAATTCTGCTCAAACAACTCTCTTATTCCAGAAATATGATCTTCATCTGTATGAGTTATTATAACATAGTCTAAATGGTCTGTCCCATAGTATTTAAGTGCCGGTACCAGCGTATACTCCGCAATATTTTTCTTAGAAGTACTGCCACCATCAATCAACATACTTTCTCCTGTTGGCATTTTTATAAAAATACATTCTCCCTGTCCCACGTCAAGCATTGTGATCTTAAGAGCTGGTACAGTGAAAAAACATCTTCCTGCTATCAGGAAAAGACAAAAAATCACACTGAAACCCTTCTGACGATAATACCATAAAAAGAAAAAACTAATCTCAATGAGATATAAAAACAGAATTTCCCACCAGGGAGGGCATCCTGTTACAATCACAGCCCCTGGAATCTGCTTCACCAATCGAAAAATCATCTCAAAAGTCCGCAGCAATACTACCGCAGGAATGCATCCTAAAAAAGCCGCCACATAACTAAAAAAGCCAAGCAGCCCTCCTAAAACTGCGCTAATCAATAGCGGACTCATTGCCGGAATAACAAACAGATTCAGCAAAATACTATAAGGACTCCACTGATAAAAAAAGCGTAGCAACAAAGGAGTTATGCTCATAGAAATGACGATATTTGCAAAAAAGGCCTGCCGAATTATTTTCTTTCCGGGACTCTCTGCAGGAAATTCCCCTGCTATAAGTCTGTTTTGGCTGCGCTTTTCCAAAAGTTCTTTTGCAATGGGCAAAATCATCCCGATAGAAAATATAGATGCAAAAGAAATCACACATCCGCTTTCTAAAAGTCTCCAGGGGTGTTCCAGCAACATTAGTATTCCCGCCAGGCTCATTGAAGAAATCATATCATATTCTGCACCAAAATATTGTGCCAGCAAAAAGCAAAAAAACATGACTGCCGCTCGGAAAACGGAATTGCCAAATCCCGTCATAATCGCATAAAAAAACAAAATCCCACTTCCAACTATGCAGGAAAATGCATAACTGCGGCCCTTTTTTCTAAGAAACCGAAACAACATTCCCCCAACGATAGAAACGTGAAGACCGGAAACAGCTAAGAGATGCGCCATGCCATTTTCTTCATATAAATGTTTCTGTTCCTTTGAAAGATCTGTCTTATCCCCAAGAAATATCGCTTTTAACAATGCATATTCTGTATCAGATAGGATATGTCTGTATATCGCATCTATCTTTTCTCTGACGCTCCCTGCTATTCGATGCAAAGACAACGGGCTTTCTCTCTTTCTTGTAAGATTTTCTCCAAAAAACTGATAACGGATACCTACAGAATAATAATATATTTTTGTATTAAATTCTCCTGGATTTGTCTGTTCTTCTATTGCTTTTAACTTTCCTGTACAAGTAATAAAATCTCCTGGGTAAATCTTTCCTTTTGATACGGGAATCTTTACAAGGCGGCATTTCCCCGGCAGTTTTTTTGTTTGTCTCAAATTGCTTTTTATACTACTTATACTACATTTTTTCAAATTCTTTTTTATTCCGTCTTTTAAATGATTTTCATTTACTACAAAAGAATTCTCTCTCACTGTAATCTGGTACTCCCCTTCAGCATTCTGTCTGACATATTCCACCTGCCCAATCAGAGTGCCGGTCAATGTTTTTTTAGAAAGTATTCGGTCAATCTCATTAAAATAGCTGGCTCTAAAAAACGCAATACCTCCCATAAGAAAAAAGAACCAGCACAACACTTCATATATGAAGAAAAGGCTCTGTTCCCTTCTGACTTTTCGATAAAATATAAAACAAAATATCATAAAAATCAAAAGAAACAAAGCCATCACAAAAAAACCGATTCTGTTTAAAAAAATGGCTGCTGCCTCTCCAAGCACGAGTCCTATAAAAAACAGAAATAATGGTCTTCTCACTTATTCTCCTTTATTCAGTTATTTACACAAAGAAAAATCACTTGTCAGTAATGCATCAAAATTCTCAAACTCATTTAATTTGCTTATCTTTTTTCCATCAATCGTAAACTGTACCTGATATGCAGTATCTAAATCTGTAAGACTGTTTACCATCGCATAAACAGTGACCTTTTCCTTTACATTCACTGCTGCCTTTTCCACCTCACTACTCAAGTCGACATAGCAGATGTTATTAAGAATTTGCGTCTGATTCACATAAAAATCTGATGGAAGCGGGCTCTTTAAATTCTTTTTTGAAGCAGGCGGATTCTTTAAAGCAAGCAAAACCTGGGTCTCTAACGGAACATTATCTGTTACTGTAAGTTCTGTTAAATACGGAATCAACTTGTCTCCTGTTTCATTCGTATAATACATCTTTACTTTCTTTTTAGCGGAATAAATATCTGCCTGACCATCATCAGTCAAAATTGTAGAGGCCTCCATCAGCCCCACAGGCATTTTGTCATTGTCTAAAAGACTCGAACCATTCACAGAAAACAGTACCCCATCAATGCCTTGAATCTGAAGCAGCGACTTTACAACCGATGTTCTAAGCAGCACTTCCTGCGTATGGGACAGTTGAATGTAACCAGCTCCAAAATCAATCGTTGCCTTTCCTCTGCTGACATTAACATCATTAATAACAACTCCGTCAAAAATAGATGCCTTATACTTATTGGTATTATTATTCTCTGTATCAGAAAGTTTATAGAGTACTTCATTCGCCATTTCTTTCGGATCATCCGAATGCTGCAGCTTGCATGAAACCTTCTTAAAGCCATCTTCCTGTGCATTTAGGTAGTATAAATTTATCGTATTGTTCTTTTTCCTGTCTGTCTCTTCTTTCGTAACCTGTTCCTGATTCTCTGTTTTTTCCTGCTTTTCCTGCGCAGACTTTGTACTTTTATCACAGCCACATAAAACAGTAAGGCTTAGCAGACTTACAAGAAAGATAACATAAGATATTCTCTTTTTCATAGCATCTGCCTCCTAACTAATGTAATTCAGAGGAATACGGATAATAAAGGTGGCTCCTTCTCCCTCTTTACTGTGAACACGAATCGAACCTTTATGCATTAGCACAACATTCCTTGTGATAGCCAATCCAAGACCAGTTCCTCCGGTCTCTCTTGAGCGCGCCTTATCCACACGATAGAAACGCTCAAAAATCTGTTCCTGGCAATCCTCTGGTATTCCGCATCCAGTATCCTTTACACGAATATAGAAAAACTTGTGGTCTGCATTCAAAGATACATCTACCTTACCGTCATCATGATTATACTTCACTGCGTTCTCAATCAGGTTGTTACAGGCAAGAGAAAGCTTTACTTCATCTACTTCTGCTACAACTTCTCTCATCGTTTCCAAACGAATCTTAATACCTCTCTTCTCTGCGATCGGAGAAATCCTCTTCAATAATACTTCTAACAAGTCATTGATTTTTACAGAAGTAATATTTAAATCTGCCTGTGTCTTGTCCATCTTCACTAAAGTGAGCAAATCCGTAATAATCTGATTCTCACGATCAATTTCATGGACAATATCATTCATAAACTCTTCATAAAGCTCAACAGGGACATCCGGCTGCATAAGCAGGGAGTCTGCCAGAATCTTCATGGAAGTAATCGGCGTCTTTAACTCATGAGATACATTAGAGACGAATTCCTGTCTTGTATTCTCTAACTCTTTATAACGATTGATAATCTTGTTAAAAGAGGAAGATAAATTATAAAATTCTCTGAAATTCTCCTGTCCAAGCCCCTCCTCCTGATGTCCTGCCGCAATAATATCAAGCTCATTCTGCATTCTTCTGAAATTATTGCGGATAAGTAAGGCAACAAGCACACTAAATATCAACGTTATAATAAAAAATATACCGACAAGATTATCTCTCTGATCATGAAGATATTCAGACATCTCATTACAATTTTGTAACGAAACCATCGCAATGATCAGTCCTCTTACATCAGACTTATCATTATTTTTATCTTGAATAGGTGTAATAACCTGAAGATATTGCTTTCCTATATAACGATAAGCAACCTCTTCTCCCTGCATCGCATGAATTGTCTCTTTTGTCACAAGATACTTCCCACAATTTCGGTTATATGTATCTGCAAGTATCTTAAAACGACTGTCTACAAGCAAAATACGACCCTCTAAATTATTGGCAAGCTGTTCTACTTCAAAGACATTTTCACCTGCTTCATCCGAAAGGCTGCTCATATTATAGTTGCGAAATCCGTTCATTACTATTTGATCAGAAAGTACGGCACATTGTTTTTGTGTGTACCGCACTCTCTGATCAATCGCTTTTTTTTCATAATAGTTGATCTGACTGGAAACTCCCACCACCAAAAAAACATTAATCAGAAGAAACGTAAATACACCAACTACCTGATATAATGAAATGTAATGGGAAATTCCTTTTATATTAATCTTGGAAATAGTATCCTACCCCCCACTTTGTATGAATATAAAGAGGCTCACCTGGATTCTTTTCAATTTTTTCACGAAGTCTCCGGATATGTACATCTACTGTACGAACATCTCCTGGATAATCATATCCCCATACAATATTGAGCAGATTTTCTCTGCTGTATACTTTATTTGGATGGAAAGAAAGAAGCTCAAGCAGATCATATTCTTTAGCTGTAAGTTTTACTTCCTTATCTTCTACAAATACTCTTCTGCTGTCACAGTCTATCTTAAGCCCATTCTTCTCAAATACTTTTTTCTTCTCATCTTCTGTCGCTCTCTTAGAACTTCTGCGCATGATGGCCTTGATTCTGGCTTTTACTTCTAAAATATTAAATGGCTTTGTAATATAGTCATCTGCACCATACTCTAATCCGAGAATCTTATCCATGTCATCACCCTTTGCCGTGAGCATGATGATTGGCATATTGGAAAACTCCCGAATCCTCTGACAAACTTCAAAACCATCCATCTTTGGAAGCATTACGTCAAGCAGAACAATATCATATTCTGTCTTTTTGGCCATTTCAAGGGCTTCTTCCCCATCATAAGCACAGTCAACTTCCATATCATCCTGTACAAGAGAAAACTTAATTCCCTTTACAATCAGACGTTCATCATCGACAACCAGCACTTTTTTTCCCATAACACACCTCAGTTAACTGTAATTAAATCTTTTATTCGATTAAAAATGCCATCACCTATCCCTGCGGCATCTTTAATTCCTTCTATGGAAGTAAAGGAACCCTTTTCTTCCCGGCATGCAATAACCGCATCTGCTCTTGACTCTCCAATACCTGGCAGGGTCATTAGTTCCTCTTTTGATGCCGTATTGATATTTACCGTATCTTCTTTCTGGGAAGCTGACAAATCTTTTCCTAAAGACTGCTCTTCATTGAGCGCTTCCTTCGCCTCATCTTTAGAAGGGATGTACACTTGCATTCCATCCTGAAGAACTTCTGCCAAATTCCATGCTGTCTGATTCGCTTTCTCTGAAAAACCTCCGGCGGCATCAATCGCCTCCTGCGTTCTAGCACCGAAATGTAAACGATATACCCCTGGCTTCTTCACACATCCACAAACGTGAACATAAATTTCTGTCTCTCTTGCCTGCTCTGTGTCCTCTTTCTGATCCGCCTTTATCACTACGGTAGAATCTGTACTTTCTTCCTCTCTTACCGGAACAGAAAAAGAACATCCTGCCAAAATAATCATTACGATTCCAAGTGCTGCGCTAATCAACCTTCTCATTACACACTGTCTCAAACCAGGTACTCTCCTCCTTATCGAAACAGTTTCGGAATAACTTTATACTCCGCAGAAAATGTTGCCTTTGCATATAGTCCATAGTCTTATTAATAATACCGAATATCTAAAAAAAACACAAGAGGGTAAGACGATTTTCTTTTACCCTCTGGCTTTGAAAATAAATATACCTGCAAGAAATAATCCAGTTCCTAACAATTTCATCCAGTCAAGCCCTGTTTTTTCCACTCCAAAAATACCAAACACTTCAATAAGGTAGGCTACAATAAGCTGCGCTGCTACAATTAGCATAACTGCCTTTGCCGGTCCAAGTGTGGACATCCCTGCAATTACAGTAAAGGTAATAAATGCCCCAATAACTCCGCCTAGTAAATAATATTTAGGTTCCACTGCGAAAATCTCCATCGGAGGATGTTTTTTTCTTTCTTTAAAAAACCAGATAACAAGGCAAAGAAGAAATCCTGTAAACTGCACAAAAGAATTGGTCAGCCATGTTCCTGTCTGTTTCGTCACCTCTGTATTAAAAACCCCCTGAATGCTCATCAGGGCACCGGAAACTAATGCTGCAATAAATCCAAACATAAAAAACCTCCATACGCTTCTCTTTATTCTAATTTTTAATGTACTTCTAAAATCTTCTCACAAAATTAAGTACAAAAGATTTCGAGGCTGCATTCTGTTAGTATAGAGATTAGTATGGAGGTTCTTTTTATTTTTATACTGTTTTTATCGTATTTACTATATGAAACCAATCACTTCCAAACAAGCCATCAAACCACAGTAAAATATACTTAATGGCTCATCCTTACATTCTGCTTTCTGCCATATAATTTTTCAGACATTTACAAGTATGGCTGCATAATTTTACTGAAGTCCGTTCTCTTTCATTGCCTCTGTAAGGATAGCAATCATTTCATCCACATCTTTCTTCTCAATAACAAGTGGCGGAACAAAACGAATGATATTGGCTCCTGCTGAAATGATAACAAGACCTTTTTTCAGTGCTGTAACAATCAGATTACCAACTGGTCCTTCAAATTCAAGTCCCTGCATTAAGCCAACTCCACGATGGTCTTTTACTGCGGCAAACTGATTCTTTACTTCCTCAAGCTTTTCGTATAAGTATCTACCCACTTCATTCACATGAGCCACAATATCTTTTTCCTCAAACTGACGGAACACTTCGCATACGGCTGCTGTTGCAAATGGGTTACCACCGTAAGTTGTTCCATGATCTCCTGGAATTAATGCGTGAGAAGCCTTTTCATTTGTTACAAATGCGCCTACTGGAACACCACAGCCAAGTGCCTTTGCTAATGCCATTACATCTGGTTTTACTCCGTAAAGATCATGTGCATATAAAGCTCCGCATCTTCCCATACCACACTGTACTTCGTCAAAGATGAGCAGGATATCTTTCTCATCACAAAGCTTTCTAAGTCCTTCTAAGAACTCTTTCTTTGCCGGATAGATTCCGCCCTCACCCTGTACAACTTCGCAGATAATACCACAGGTTTTGTCTGTGATTTTAGACTTTACATCTTCAAGATCATTAAAATCTGCAAATACGGCACGCATCTCTACTGGAACAAAACCATCTTGATAGTGTGCATTACCAGTCACAGATAACGCTCCCTGACTTCTTCCGTGGAAAGAATGGTTCATGGCGATAAATTCATAATCTTTTGAAGAATCCTTTAAGTAAGCATATTTTCTTGCTACTTTTAATGCTCCTTCAATCGCCTCTGTTCCACTGTTTGTAAAGAATACTTTTGACATTCCAGAAGTCTTTACGATTTTCTCTGCCGCATCAATCGCTGGCTGATTATAATACAGATTGGAAGTATGTAAAATCTTATCAATCTGATTTTTTAACGCATCATTATACTCTTTATTATTATACCCTAATGCAAATACGGCGATACCTGCTGCAAAGTCAAGGTATCTTTTTCCATCCATGTCATAAAGGCTGACTCCGTCACCTTTTTCAAATACGACTGGATAACGATTATAAGTCTTTAAAATATAATCTTCTCCCTTTTGCATGTATTCCTGCATTTTTGTCATTTTTCTTCACTCCTTGCTTCGTTAACTACAAACTTCAACTTTCAAGAATGCCCGGCATTCTTGCTGCTATATATGCTATCTGAGTTTTTCAGTGCTTGATTTTGTGAGAAAATTTTCGTCAGTTATGCATAAATTTCTGAGGTGTACGCGGAACGTACGTTGATGAAATTCAGGTGAAACTGGTGGAAAATTGACTACAAAAGTGAGTGCTGAAAAACTCAGATAGTACAGTACCTAAAAAAGAGGTTCTTTTAAAATAGCGGTACCAATACCCTTTTCTGTAAAGAACTCCAGAAGCAGACAGTGTGCTACACGACCATCTAAAATATGTACTCTGGAAACGCCCTGTTCAATCGCATCAATACAGTTATTCAGTTTTGGAAGCATTCCGCCACCAACAACACCGTTTTCGATAAATTCTTTTGCTGTCTTAATATCCATCTCGGAAATTAATGTCTTTTTGTTAGCAGGGTCAATAAATACTCCTTCGATATCTGTAAGGAATACAAGCTTTTCTGCATCCATTGCCTTTGCAACACCACAGGCAGCATCATCTGCGTTGATGTTATAAGCATTGAATTCATCATCAAGACCGATCGGAGCGATTACAGGAATAAAGTCGTTGTCCATTAATGTATTTAACAGGTCTATATTAACAGAAGCAACTTCTCCTACAAATCCAATATCTTTTCCATCTGGCATCTTTTTATTGACACGAATCATGTTTCCGTCTTTACCACAAAGACCTACAGCATTGACACCCATCTTCTGCATCAGGCCGACAAGCTCTTTGTTTACTTTATTTAAAACCATCTCTGCAATGTTCATTGTCTCTTTATCTGTCACACGCAGACCGTTATAAAATTCTGGTTCTTTTCCACTTAATTTTACCCATTTGCTGATTTCTTTTCCTCCACCGTGAACGATAATCGGACGCATACCAACCAGCTTCAGTAATGCTACGTCTTTGATAACGTTCATCTTTAACTTGTCATCGAGCATGGCACTTCCACCATACTTTACAATGATGGTTGCCCCGTTAAAACGGCGGATATATGGTAACGCTTCAATCAGCGTATTGGCTTTTGTCATTATTTCATCTACATTCTTGTTAATTTCCATTTCTGCCATATTTATAATTATCTCCTTTATTGTCTTATGTCTTCTGGAAATCTTTTTGACCCTATTCTTGTAAGAAGACTTTTTGTCATCCAAATTTTTAGTTGCACGCGATACATACATTAACAAAATTCAGGAGCAAGTGACAAAAAAATCAGCCACAAAAGTAAGGAGGATAAAGATTTTGAAAATATAGTTTTCTTTATGAACTATGAACGATAGTCCGCGTTAATCGTTACATATTCGTAAGTAAGGTCACAGCCCCATGCAGTTGCCTTTTCTTCACCAGCATGAATATCAAGAATTGCCTTTACTGGATTTGCGGAAAGAATCTGTGTTGCCTTTTCCTCACTGTAATCCGTTGCAATACCATCTTTTACAATTGCAAGGCTTCCCTCTTCACTTTCTAATACAATATCTACTTTTTCCGGATCAAATGTTACTCCGCTGTATCCCATCGCACAAAGGATTCTTCCCCAGTTGGCATCCTTTCCAAATACGGCTGCCTTTGTTAAAGTAGAACATACAACAGACTTACTGATAATCTTTGCATCTTCCTTTGTAGCTGCTCCATTACAGGTAACTTCAAAAAGACGAGTACATCCCTCACCATCTCCTGCAATCTGTTTTGCCAGATATTCCATAACATAAACGAGGGCTGCCTTAAATTCCTTACCGTCCTCATCCTCTTCTGTAATAACAGGGTTTTCTGCCAGACCGTTACAAAGAACAAGACAGGTGTCATTGGTAGAAGTATCTCCATCTACAGAAATCATATTAAAGGTATCTTCTACGATTTCACTTAAGAACTGCTGTAAAAGCTTCTGGTCAATTGCCGCATCACTTGTAATAAAGGAAAGCATTGTTCCCATATTTGGATGAATCATACCGGCACCTTTACACATACCACCGATTGTTACTGTTTTGCCACCTAAAGTACATTCTACAGCAATTTCTTTTTTATGAGTATCTGTTGTCATGATGGCTGTTGCTGCATTCTCACCCGCTTCTTTTCCTGAATCAAGTTCTGGAACTAACATCTCAATTCCCTTTTCCACAACATCCATTACAAGCTGTGCTCCGATTACTCCGGTAGAAGCAACAAGTACATGTTCTGGAGCAATACTAAGAAGTTCTCCTGCCTTTTCTGCCTCTTTTTTACAATTAGAAAGGCCTTCTTCGCCTGTACAGGCATTAGCAATGCCACTGTTTACAACAACTGCCTGTGCCTTTCCTTCTTTATATACAACATCTTTATCCCAGAAAACCGGAGCTGCTTTTACAACATTCTTTGTAAATGTTCCGGCACATACAGCTTCCTTTTCAGAACAAATCATTGCCATATCTTTATTAGTCTTTCCTGCCTTGATTCCGGCGCGAAGACCTGCTGCTTTATAGCCTTTTGCGGCGGTAACGCCACCTTCGATTACTTTCATAAACAAACCTCCTGATTCAGAATACTTCTACTTTTCTTTATACGATTCTACTTTACAATTCCTACCTGCATTTTGATAGTAAATCACATAATACTTATATTATATAAATATTATTTATGGGAATACAGGAGGCATTAATAATCCTTCTGTCTCTGGTAAGCCAAATAATAAGTTCATATTCTGTACAGCCTGTCCAGCTGCACCTTTTACAAGGTTATCCATCGCACCCATCATAATAACACGGTGAGTTCTCTCGTCTACCTTTACATTAACATCAACATAGTTGCTGCCCTCTACCCAGCGGGTTTCAGGGCATACACCTGCATTTAAAAAACGAACAAACTGTTCATCTTTATAAGCATCCTCATAAATTTTACGGATTTCTTCTTCTGTAACATCTTTTACAAGATTGGCGTAAGCAGTTACTAAAATACCTCTGTTCATAGGAACAAGATGAGGTGTAAAGTTAATAACCGCTTCCTGACCAGATACATAGGATAACTGTTCCTCAATCTCTGGAGTGTGGCGGTGGGTTGCTACGCCGTATGCCTTAATACTTTCATTTACCTCACAGTAAAGGTTTGCAACCTTTGCTCCTCTTCCGGCTCCGGAAGTACCTGACTTCGCATCTACGATAACAGACTTCATATCAATAAGTCCTGCTTTTGCTAATGGATAAATAGACAGAAAAGAACAAGTTGGATAACATCCAGGGTTTGCAATCAGGCGCGCCTTCTTAATCTTCTCTCTGTTCACCTCACAAAGTCCGTAAACAGCTTCTTTAATAAACTGTGGGCTTTGGTGCTTGATTCCGTACCACTTCTCATATGTATCTACATCTTTAATACGGAAGTCTGCGCTTAAATCAATAACCTTTACCTTAGATAATACATTCTCGCTAACTAAGGAAGAACAAAGTCCCTGTGGAGTTGCTGTAAATACCACATCAACTTCCTCACAAAGCTGTTCTAAATCTTCTCCCTTGCAAATGTCCGGCACAAGCTGGAACATATTCTGAAATACACTCGCATATGCCTGATCTATGTAACTTCTTGAACCATACCACTTAATCTCTACATCTTTATGTCCAAGTAAAATGCGGACAAGTTCCTGTCCCGCATACCCTGTAGAACCGATAATACCTGCTCTTATCATTTCTCTCATCCTTTCTGTGCTCATCTCTTATTTTCTATATAAATAGGGATATAATTTCAATTTTCTATTATCCCACAAACCTTTCCAGAAAACAAGAGTTATAATTTTTCACATATTTATTCGAAATTATTCATAATTATACGACTAAACTGCGATTTATGCAAGTATTAATTAATATTTATTAATAATATTTTAAAAAAACTCTTGCAATTCCCTGTAGAATGACGTATAGTATATGAGACAAATGACGAAAAATTTAGGAGGATATATAGAATGAGTAAAGAAAAAGTAGTTTTAGCCTATTCAGGTGGTCTTGACACTACCGCAATCATCCCTTGGTTAAAAGAAACATATGATTTTGACGTAGTATGCTGCTGCGTTGACTGTGGACAGGGCGAGGAGCTTGATGGATTAGAAGAACGTGCCCTCTACTCCGGTGCTTCTAAATTATATATTGAAGATATCACCGATGATTTCTGTGAGAACTACATCATGCCATGTGTACAGGCAGATGCTGTATATGAGAACAAATACCTTCTTGGAACTTCCATGGCTCGTCCGGGAATCGCTGCCAAGTTAGTAGAAGTTGCCCGTAAAGAGAACGCTGTTGCTATCTGCCACGGTGCTACTGGTAAAGGTAACGACCAGATTCGTTTCGAACTTGGTATCAAAGCTTTAGCTCCAGACTTAAAGATCATCGCTCCATGGCGTGATGACAAATGGCAGATGGATTCCCGTGAAGCAGAGATTGAATACTGTAAAGCACATGATATTCATCTTCCGTTCTCTGTAGATAACAGCTACAGCCGTGACCGTAACTTATGGCACATCAGCCATGAAGGACTTGAACTTGAAGATCCTGCATGTGAGCCAAACTACGACCATTTATTAGTATTAGGTGTTTCTCCTGAGAAAGCTCCAGATGAACCAGAATACCTTACAATGACATTTGAAGCTGGTGTTCCTAAGACAATCAACGGCGAAGAGATGAAGGTTGCTGACATTATCCGTAAGTTAAATGAATTAGGCGGCAAACATGGTATCGGTATCGTTGATATCGTTGAGAACCGTGTTGTAGGTATGAAGTCCCGTGGTGTTTATGAGACTCCAGGCGGAACAATCCTTATGGAAGCTCACAGACAGTTAGAGGAACTCGTACTCGACCGTGACACTATGGCAGTAAAGAAAGATATGGGTAACAAGCTTGCTCAGGTTGTATACGAAGGCAAATGGTTCACACCACTTCGCGAGGCAATCCAGGCATTCGTAGAGTCCACACAGAAATATGTAACCGGTGAAGTTAAGTTCAAACTTTACAAAGGTAATATCATCAAAGCCGGAACAACTTCTCCATATAGCCTCTACAGCGAGACACTTGCATCCTTTACAACAGGCGATCAGTATGACCACCATGATGCGGAAGGATTCATCACATTATTCGGACTTCCATTAAAAGTTCGTGCGATGAGAATGCAGGAATTAGAAAAAAACCACAATAAATAATTCTGAGTTGCTGCAGGCAGGAGACGCCCACTGAAAGGGATTGCCTAAGACAGACGACCCGTGGAAAAGGCCACTATAGAAAATGGACAAATAGTCGCGAACGCACAAAATGCTCAGCCACATTTTTGCTGCTCCGATAGTCCATTTTCTATAGTGGCCTTTTTCACGGGTCTGTTTTCTGGCTAACTTTTTCAGTGGGCTGTATTCGGCTGGAGAATACCAGAATTTTCCACAAGAAGTACGAATTTCGGTATTTTATTTCTTCTTTTTATTCATAATCTTACAACAGATTCCCATGTTTCCCACAAAAATTCTGACTTTACAAGGTAGTCAAAACACAGATGGGATTATCTGATTTTTTGTTCGTCTATTTAGCTGCCGCAATCAAGATTTATTGCAATACTACCATGTTTAATATAATTAGTAGTACAAAGAATATAACTCCTATTACTGCAATCCCACAAAAAATGTTTACAACTGTACCTACAGTCTTCTTCGCTGTTGTGATATCTTTATAAATCATCGATAACTGTTTTTCATTTAAGTTTTTATCTCTCACATCTTCTACGTCAATATCTTTTACAAGTGTATCTAATGATATTTTAAAATAATCACTCAACAAAACAAGTTTCTGAAAATCCGGATAGCTCTGTGCCAGTTCCCATTTTGATATTGTCTGCCTTGATACTCCTACTGCAGCTCCTAACTCTTCCTGGGATAATCCTCTTTCCTTTCTGAGTTTAATCAGTTTTTCATTAAAATTCATAAAATTCTCCTGTTATCTCTATTGTATTTGCTGTTATATCATAGCATATGCGGTACTTTACATACAAGCAACTACTGTTGGAATTGTGTCAACTATAGATAACAATTCTAGTTTGCACAGGTAAGCGAGAATTGTTGCAAAGCTATTGACTTTTCTGTTAAATTATGTATATTATATAGATAAAGAATCTTTCAACACATATCAGAATGGAGGTAGCGCACATGCCAGATTCTACGATGTTACAATCAAAAGATTTGCAGGAACGCTACGAAAGATATAAAGCTAAGATAAAGAAATTATCGAAACCAAAGAGCCATTCGATGACGGACAACATATCATCTACGTGAACGCAAGCAGAAGAGATTCTACAGAATTAGGTCACCTGATGCACGATCTGCACTGTAAAGATGCCAGTGAAATGTATAGCGATATCCTGTCTACACGAGTACGGGAATTAAAAGAATCTGAGAAGGGAGTGAAGGAAATGTGTAAAGAATTAGAAGAAATTTATAATGAAGGGGAACAATCCGGTGTACAAAAAGGTATACAAAAGGGTGAATTAAAAAAAGCAAGAGAGACTGTCTTTGCCCTTCTTGAAATGGGTATGCCTGTAGAACAGATTACAAAAGCAGTAAAAACCCCGCTGACAACTGTTCAAAGCTGGATTGCAGAAACAAAATTCTAATTTGTCAGTGCAGCTGACGGGGAGATAAACAAACGCCCCAGCCATAGCACAGCCCACTGAAAATTTAGACAAAAAACAAAACCGTGAAAAGTCCACTATAGAAAATGGGATATGGGCGCAGCAAAAATGTGGCGGAGCATTTTGTGCGTCTGCGACGACTTTCCAAGTTTCTATAGTGGATTTTTCTACGGTTCGTCCGGCTTAGTTAACCACTTTCAGCAGGCATCTGTTCAGGCCATCTGTTCTCCTCGTCAACTCCTTTGACAATACAATTTATAAATTATTTTTCTTGATGTAGATATCTATATATTTCATCGCATCTCTTCCATGATCTGCTGTCAAGAATTCCATTCCCTGTGAGCGAACATATTTATAGAACTTAATTAAAAGCTCTTCATTGATCGTAATGTTGTTTAGTCCATAGCACATCACTACATCCAGTTCTTTTTTCTCAATAGCTTCCATGATACGGCGAAAGCTTGGTCTGTCTGTATTCTCTGAATCATATTGTCCGAAATCTGTATAGTGCAGAAATTCACAATTTTCCTTTCCATAGATTTCCTCTGCCACTTCATGGCATTTCTCATAGGATTCTACCATCTCCTGGATAAAATGTCTGTAACACAGTTTACAGGCTCCTCTATAGTATTGATAATGATATATACCTATTCTCCTTTTCATTTTTCCACCCCACTCATTACTGTACATAAATACCTAATTACTGTTTATTATAAAACAACAGGTATTCTAATATAGATACAGATTCACACAAAGTCTGGGAAATTTGTGGAATACAAAAACGGACGCTCCCGAAGAGAGAGGGTATAGCTACTGAAGTAAATTAATCATACAATATTACAAAGTTAACCCTTATTTACAGTATATCCTTTGAAAATGTTAATGTAAGTTTTATGGTTTTTATTGTAATATAAGCAATAATACATTGTAACAACTCAAATCTAAATCCTGATTGAACAACATCGTGACGTGATGGCTTAGGAAAGCTATGGCACAACGATGTTGCTCAATCAGATTTTTTACTATTGTTTTCTTCTTCCCATTCTTCTTTTCTCGTTTTTGACTGTATAACTGCCACACCAACTACTATAATAAATCCAACTATTATTTCTACACCTATTGTAACGCTTTCCCCAATACTCATACCTTGAAATATATTCATTCTTTCCTTTGATGCTATTGGAAATACTACCCACAAGAATCTTACAGCAGCTTCTATTCCCTGTATCCATTTATTTGAATTACGCAATTTTCTTTCCGGCATTTTTTTATCAAGATAACACATACAGAAAAATACTGCTGCTGCCAGGATCCAGTAAATTATATTTATTCTATTAATAGAAGGCCATTTTTCAGATAATTGAAATGGCAGCATGAGTAATTCCAAGCTCACAAATTCGAGAATATAGATTACTGCCTGTACTCCATAAAGCTGTTTTTCATCAAAGGAGGCAAGTAACATTTTTTCTGTTTCTTTTTTATATTCTTTTTCCTGTATTTTTTCTCCCGCAAAGAATTCGCCAATACTTATATTCAATTCTTTGCAAAGAGATTCTATAATTCCTACATCTGGTATAGATCGTCCATTTTCCCATTTTGAAACCGCCCGGTCTGTTACTCCTAATTTTTCTGCCAGTTCTTTTTGTGTCAAATTTAGATTCTTTCGATTTTGTGCTATGAACCTTCCTACTTTTATTGGCTCAACCATATTTTCACGCTCCCATAAAATGATAGTATTTATTTCCAAATTTATATTTAGAAACCTGTTTTCTTCTAGTAGATATGGGGATTACTCCCCATACCCCTATACAAAACCGTACGTGCGTTATTAACACATACTTTTGCATTGATATTTTTAAATATCCTTTCCAACGGCATTGTCCTATAGTTCATTATCCATTCTTTCCCTGTTCTGTCTGGCAAACCTCCCAAACTCCAATATTTTGGTCTTTTTTTTCGCAAGTTCAATCCTATATTTTCCATTTTCCATGATACCTGCTTTCAGAAATTTCTCTATAATCTCAAGAAATTTCTTATCCGCTATGTCATGTTTCAACATCTTCATTAGCCAGTCATAGTCTACATTATCAAAATAATTTTCCTGCTATATACAAGCAGCTTACAAAAGCAAGCCGAGTTTCCTCCGCTCGTACGATATAAATATCCTAACACATTTATAGGAAAATCGCACTCTACTATCAGTTGAATCCTAATTTGCACAGCAAATGAGATGCCCCAATAGATACTCTTTAACTATTTTGATTTTTTCGTTTCGCTTGTATGCCGGATACGGCATTACTATCCTTGGTAAAAAGATAAAACCCTGATTTCATCTGGAGCCAACAAACAGAAAAGCAGAAATTTTATATAAAATTTCTGCTTTTCGTCTGTTCCCCCCTACAATCAGGATTTAAAAACTACTTCTCTTATGACATCATCCATCCAAATACATAACGGAGTGACAAAAAACCATATAATAAGAAATGGAATACAAATCTGCCCCCGATAATTAAAAGGCACTTTTGAGTAATCCCACACATGAAGCTTCAAATAAATATTCACAATGACACCAGTTAAATATTCATAAGAAATAATAATAAGACTCCCCAGTATCATTTGCAAAAGAAAAGAGGGATGCCATTTTTTACCTTCATTTAATAATCCAATCGTATAGAAAGCTAATCCTCCACAAATAATCATAGATATATGAGAGTAACCCCGGTATAGAATCTCAAAATTAAAATATACCATCCCCCCAAAACTCATAAGAAATAATGGCTGCACTATTTTTGTTATCACAAAATGTCTCATTCTCTGCCACTCCTAAAACACAATTTTTATTGTGGATAGTATTTGACTGCAAAGTTTTTTCTATACTTTTATTATTTTACTTTTTTAAATTTTATCGGGTGGCATTTTGCATAATAATCATCTTTTTCTGCCTGCCTTTTACTAATTCGTTTTTTAGAAATGATTCGTTTTTTATTATGCTTTATTATTGCCTTTTCATGATAATATGGCACATCATTTAAATATATTCCCAAGCTTGTATCCAATTTTCCTACCCCATTTTTCACTTTCAATCTACAAGAAAAATGGTGACCACCATAAACTAGATATTTTTTACGTTGACTAAGTTCAGTACCTGTACCACCACCACCTATATATCCAATGTAGCGAACTTTCTTTTTATAATGCTGATATACATGCGCTATATTTACCGTTCCATAGCAATCACCCCTGGGATTCCATACACGATCTGTAATTAACAACACCGGTGTATCTAGCTTCACAATTGCCATGTATAAAGTTTTCTTCTTTTTCCTCATCTGTTTTTTGGCAAATTTCTTATATATTTTAGTGTAATTCACATGGGACTTTGCCTCTGTTGGGGCTGAAACCGTTCCTGCAATTCCCAGCATTAGAAAAAAACAGATTATTACCCTCTTTAAACTTTTTTTCATAATCATACTCCTTTAAAACTTAATGTAAATATATCAGAAATCCATGAACTTCGGAAGCTAAAATTCTTATTTCACTTTTCCAGCCAAAGCACAGCCTTCTGAGAATGAAATAATCCTTATTTGTGGCCTCGAAGCAAGGTTTGGATGCAAGCAAATAGGGCGCGCATTCAAACCGCCGCGACTAAAGTCACAAATAAGGATTATTTCATTCTCGGAAGGTGTCTACCTTGCCTGCGGCAAATCAACTTTTACAGTACTTTGGAGAGAAACTCCTGTGTTCTTGCTTCTTTCGGATGATCAAAGATATCCTCCGGTGTTCCCTGTTCAAGGATTCTTCCCTCATCCATAAACATAACACGAGTCCCCACTTCTTTGGCAAATCCCATCTCGTGGGTTACTACTGCCATTGTCATTCCCTGATCGGCAAGGTTTTTCATTACTTCTAAAACTTCTCCTACCATTTCCGGGTCAAGGGCGGATGTTGGTTCATCAAAAAGCATCATTTTCGGCTTCATCGCAAGAGAACGAACGATGGCAATTCTCTGTTTCTGTCCACCGGATAACTGTCCCGGATAAGCGTCTGCTTTTTCTTCTAAGTTAACCAATTTAAGAAGTCTAAGAGCTTCTTCTTTCGCTTCTTCTGACTTCATTAACTTCAGACGTACCGGTGCAAGTGTAATATTTTCCATGATCGTCTTATGTGGGAAAAGGTTAAAATGCTGAAATACCATTCCCATATGCTGACGCACTTTATTAATGTCTGTTTTTGGATCTGTAATATCAATGCCATCAAAGATAATCTGTCCGGATGTCGGACGCTCTAAGAGGTTCATGCAGCGAAGAAAGGTTGACTTACCAGAACCAGATGGTCCGATGATAACGATTTTCTCGCCTGGAGCGATATGTTCATTAATATCTTTTAATACCTGATGGTCTCCAAAAGATTTGCATAAATTTTTAACGGATATCACTTTCTCTTAATCTCCTTTCCAGTTTGCCCATAAGCCATGTAAAGAACATGACAATTACAAGGTAAATTACTGCTACGATTAATAATGGCATCATAGCATCGTATGTTATACCACGGATAATATCTCCGCCTCTGGTTAACTCGTTAAGACCGATATAACCACAGATAGATGTTTCTTTTAATAATGTGATCATTTCATTTACTAATGCCGGCAGGCAGTTTTTGATTGCCTGTGGCATGATAATCTGTAACATGGTATCTGTATAGCCAAGTCCTAAGGAACGTCCTGCTTCCATCTGTCCTTTATCAACAGACATGATACCTGAACGGAAAATTTCTGCAACATATGCCCCGGAGTTCACACCAAATGTGATAACCGCTACCATAACTTTATTGTTAGAAGATGCTAAAACAATAAAGAACATAATCAATAACTGTACCATCGTTGGCGTACCACGAATAACTGTCAGATACACTCGACAGATCAGGTCTGCCAGCTTAATCAGAAAACTTCCAAAACCTTTACTCTGATCTTCTTTCAGCTGATCATGTGTTGTACGGATTACCGCAATGACTGCTCCAAGAACTAATCCCAGAATCAATGCAAGAAATGTTACTTCTAATGTTACTTTAAGACCATCTGTAATGTACTTCCAACGCTGATCTGCAATAAAGTCCAATATAAACTTTGCTTTTATGCCTGAAAACCACTCACTCAAAATCTCAACCTTCTCTTTCTTAAATATTCATTCGTATTTACCTGTTACTTTCTGTTACTTTATAAAACAAAAGAGTACCCGGGACAACTGCCCCGGGTATGGAAAGCGGTATACACTGCTTCCTGCTTTTTCATATCATAGCTACAATCTCCGTAACTACGTATAATTATTTGATGTATTTGTCAAGAATCTTCTGGATAGTTCCATCTTCTTTCAGCTCTTTTAATGCTCCGTTTACTGCGTTAAGTAAATCAGTATTGCCTTTCTGAATTGCTGCTGCATAATCTTCCTGAACATAATCTGTATCAAGAATCTGTAAACCATCTGTTGTCTCAACGAAAGACTTCGCTGGCTGGTTATCAATGATTACTGCATCAATCTTACCGCTTGTAAGAGCCATAACTGCGTCAGCACCTTTATTGTATTCTTCTACGTTTTCTTCGCCAAAGTCATCTTTTGCGTAGATGTCACCAGTTGTTGCTAACTGCACACCAATCTTTTTACCTTTTAAGTCATCAATAGACTTAATGGAAGAACCTTCTTTTACGATAACGGACTGAATACCTGTTGCATAGCTGTCAGTGAAGTCAACAGACTGCTTTCTCTCATCTGTTACAGTCATACCTGCAAGACCTAAATCTGCTTTACCTGACTGTACTGCTGTGATGATAGAGTTAAATTCCATATCCTGAATCTCCAACTTCAGTCCTAATTTATCTGCGATTGCTTTTGCGATGTCAGCATCAATACCAACAATATCATTACCCTCATAAGATTCATATGGTGGGAATGTCGCATTCGTTGCCATTGTTAACACACCATCTTTTGCTGTCTTTACTGTAGCTGTTCCATTAGCAGAAGTACTGGATTCTGCTGACTTTTTGTCGTTGCTGCTACCGCATCCAGCTAACATAGATACAGACATAACAACTGCAAGCGCAACGGCTGCTAATTTTTTCATCTTCATCTTTTTCTCTCCTTTGTTTCATTTCATTACAAGTTTTTCTAAAAAAATTTGCGTATTGCAAGAAAGCTGCACAATGCTTTCTTCTAAATATAAAAAATACCACAAACCGAATAAAAACACAAGTGCTTCTTGCATATTCTTTGAATAAATATTCATCAAACTTACTTTAAGTTAATAAAATGAACATGTACTATGCATTTTTATACTTTTCTTCGGATATCCGGAAGCTGCGCTAATACAATCGCAATAAACATAAGTACACAGCCGATCAATTCTCTTGTTGTAAGAAGCTGATGAAGGAACAAATATCCTGAAAGGGCAGAGAACACAGATTCCAAACTCATAATCAATGCTGCCACAGTTGGATTTAATCCTTTTTGTCCCAGAATCTGTAACGTATATCCTACTCCTGTTGACATAATACCTGTATAAAGAATCGGGCCTGCCGCATTTAAAATCATTGCCATATTCGGACTTTCAAATAAAAACATACAGATTGCGCCAAGCATTCCGCCGGTAAGGAACTGAATGCAAGACATTTTTACCCCATCTACGAATGGATTATAATGGTCTATCGCGAGAATCTGTCCTGTGTATAAAAAGGAACAGCATAAAATGAGAGCATCCCCTCTCTGAATTGTCATTTTTTCTGTAATACATAAAAAATACAGCCCGGCTAATGCGATAACTACACCAATCCAAGTGAGAATTCCGCAGTATTTTTTAAAGAAAAGGCCGACAACCGGTACGATAATAATATAAAATGTTGTGATAAATCCTGCCTTTCCTACAGTTGTGTACTGAATTCCCGTCTGCTGAAAACAGTTTGCTAAAAATAAAAATATTCCGCATACAATTCCACTTTCTAAAAGCCGCTTATTTTTCCAGCTTAATTTTTCTTCCTCTGCCTGCATCTTTTGAAAGCTGTTAATACCGTTATCTGAGGCTGTTTTTACACTTTCACTCCGTCTTTTTTTTCGAATATTATCAATGACCATAATGACCGGAATCAGAAATAATCCTCCAATCACGGAGCGAAGACAAATAAATGTAAATGGTCCGACATAATCCATACTTATACTCTGTGCTACGAATGCTGCACCCCATATCATTGCTGTCAGAAACAGAAAAATCGTGTCTCGTATCTTATGTGTTTTCATCTCCATTTCTTCTTTTCTTCCTCTTTTCCTCTCAAACTTACCTGCAAATCTCGCAGATAAAACAGATTATACTCCAATCTTATTATGTAAACAAGATATTTTCTGCCTTTTTCCTTGCCAGTTACTTTATTTTCATGTAGAATATTCATTTAGAACACTTTTAAAATTTACAATACAGGAGGAATTTTTATGGCTCAGTTATGGGGCGGACGATTCACAAAAGAAACCGACAAACTGGTTTACAATTTTAATGCGTCCATCAATTTTGATAAGAAGTTTTACAAACAGGATATGGAAGGAAGCATCGCTCATGTAAAGATGCTTGCCGCTGTTGGTATCCTCACAGACGAGGAAAGAGACAAAATTATCGCTGGCATTGAAGGTATCCTTCGTGACGTGGAGAATGGTTCTCTTGAAATCACAGAGGAATATGAAGATATTCACAGCTTTGTAGAGGCAGTCCTCACAGACCGCATCGGTGATGTCGGTAAGAAACTTCACACAGGAAGAAGCCGTAATGATCAGGTTGCCCTTGATATGAAGTTATATACAAGACAGGAGCTTCTTGCAATCCGAGAACTTGTTCTTGAACTCATCAAGACATGTCAGACCTTAATGGAAGAAAATATCCACACAGTTATGCCTGGGTTTACACATTTACAGAAGGCACAACCTCTTACACTTTCTCACCATGTTGGTGCTTATATGGAAATGTTTAAAAGAGACTATTCTCGCTTAAGTGACATTTATGACCGAATGAACTACTGTCCATTAGGTTCTGGTGCCTTAGCAGGAACAACCTACCCTTTAGACAGAGAAATGACCGCGGAACTTCTTGACTTTTACGGTCCTACTTTAAACAGCATGGATTCCGTATCTGACAGAGATTATGTTATCGAGTTATTAAGTGCTCTTTCTACAATTATGATGCATTTAAGCCGTTTCTGTGAGGAAATCATTCTCTGGAATTCTAACGAGTACCGTTTCATTGAGATTGATGATGCTTACAGTACCGGAAGCAGTATTATGCCACAGAAAAAGAACCCGGATATTGCAGAATTAATCCGCGGAAAAACTGGTCGTGTTTATGCAGCTTTAACATCTATTTTAACTACTATGAAAGGAATCCCACTGGCATATAACAAGGACATGCAGGAAGATAAAGAACTCACTTTTGATGCATATGACACTGTAAAAGGCTGCCTTGCTCTCTTTAACGGTATGTTAAAGACAATTACTTTCCATAAGGACATCATGGAGCAGAGTGCCAAACATGGCTTTACAAATGCTACCGATGCAGCAGATTATCTTGTAAATCATGGGGTTCCATTCCGCGATGCTCATGGAATCGTGGGACGTCTTGTACTGTATTGTATCGACAAAGGAATTGCTCTTGATGATATGAGTCTTGAAGAATATAAAGCAATTAGTCCCGTATTTGAAAATGACATTTATGAGGCAATTGATGTTCATACTTGTGTTGACAAGAGAAATACTATTGGTGCCCCAGGTCCAAAAGCAATGGAACAGGTCATCACGATCAACAAAAAATGGATTGAAAAACACGAAGGGTAAATAAGGAGAATACTATGAAACATTTAAAAAAGTCACATAAAGAGGGACGAGGGAGTTTTTCCGGCCGTATCGGCTATGTGCTGGCTGTTGCCGGTTCTGCTGTAGGTCTTGGAAACATCTGGCGTTTTCCATACCTTGCTGCAAAATATGGAGGAGGAATCTTTCTTTTAGTTTATCTCCTTTTAACTGTATCTTTTGGATATGTTCTTATTATGTCCGAAACAGCTCTTGGGCGTATGACGAAAAAAAGTCCGGTAGGTGCATTTGCTTCTTTTGGTAATAGCTTTCCTTTTAAACTGGGAGGCTGGCTCAATGCAGTTATTCCTATCCTGATTGTTCCTTATTATAGTACAATCGGTGGATGGGTTATCAAATATCTTGCTGAATATTTAAAAGGAAATGTGCAGGAAGTTGCACAGGATGGCTACTTTACCGGATTTATCACAGATTCTTTTCAAACAGAACTGTGGTTTCTTGTTTTTGCAGCCCTGATTTTTATTATCATCCTTGGCGGTGTAAGAAATGGGGTAGAACGAATGTCTAAAATCATGATGCCAATTCTTGTACTTTTAGCAATCGTTGTAACAATTTATTCCGTTACACGTCCAGGAGCATTAGCCGGAGTAAAGTATTTCTTAATTCCTAACATGAAGAATTTTTCTTTTATGACAATTGTTGCTGCAATGGGTCAGATGTTTTATTCTCTTTCCATTGCTATGGGAATCCTTTACACCTACGGTTCTTATACAGATAAAGATATGGATCTTGAACGCTCTACAACACAGATTGAAATCTTTGATACCGGTATTGCAATACTTGCCGGATTAATGATCATTCCTGCTGTTTTCTCTTTCTCTGGTGGAAATCCTGAAAACTTACAGGCTGGTCCATCCCTCATGTTTATTACTTTACCAAAAGTATTTGCCAGTATGGGAATCGGTACCGCAGCCGGTATCCTGTTCTTTGTACTCGTACTGCTTGCAGCTCTCACAAGTGCAGTATCTTTAATGGAAACCTGTGTATCTACTTTCGCAGATGAATTTCACTGGAACCGTAAAAAATGCTGTGCTTTAATGGCTATTGTTATGATTGTTCTTGGTTCCGCATCTTCTATGGGATACGGTGCCCTTGATTTCATTCAGATCTTCGGAATGGCATTCCTTGATTTCTTTGATTTCCTTACAAACTCTGTAATGATGCCGCTTGCTGCTTTAGCAACCTGCTTCTTAATCCTCAGGGTTGTTGGATTTAAGAAAATCTCAGAAGAAATCGAACAGTCTTCTTCATTCCGCAGAAAGAAGTTATACACTGTCTTCCTTAAATATTTCGCACCAATCTGCCTGATTATTATTTTGTGCAGTTCCGTCGCGAATGTATTAGGAATTATTTCTATGTAAACTTAATACAGACAAAAACCGGGGAAATCATATACTTCCCCGGTTTTTATTATTATTTTATTGCCCATCTCATTTTTGTAGATCTTGCTCTGCCGTTTCGATGGCATTCTTCTTTTGAAGGGCGGATGACATTCTTTGCCACCTCACTCCATAGCCCTTCCTTCTGCTGTCTTTTCCAGATTTTCTTTACTAATCTGTCCTCTCCGGAATGGAACGTGAGAATCGCTACACGTCCGCCCGGTGCAAGTATATGTGGTAACTTTTCTAAGAATTCTTCTAGTACTTCAAATTCGCTGTTTACATCAATGCGTAGTGCCTGAAAGGTTCTCTGGCAAGTCTTCTTGATGATATCCTTTTTTTCTTTATCATCTGGCAGAAATACAAGCGCTCTTTCAATAACTTCTTTTAGCTGTCCTGTCGTATCGATTTGTTCTCCTTGACGAAATGTCCTCATAATCTCTTTTGCAATCTGTTCTGCATAAGGCTCATCTGCATTCTCACGCAGCATACCTTCTATTTCATCTCTGGTTAATTCTCTTAACCGTTCTGCTGCAGAAATTCCCTTATCCGGATTCAAACGAAGATCCAAAGGCCCTTCTACTTTATAAGAAAAGCCTCGTTCCGGATTATCAATCTGCATGGAGGATACCCCAAGATCGGCTAATACAAAATCAAATAATCCATGTTCTTCCGCTACAAGATCAATGTTGCGGAAATTCTGCTGTATGATCGTTAAAATGTCTTCCCCATATCCTGCTTTCCTTAAACGATCCGTTGTTTTTACAATTTCAATCGGATCCACATCCAATCCATAGATATGTCCTTCGCCTTGGAGACATTCTAACATCTTTCTTGTATGTCCTCCGTATCCAAGTGTACAGTCTAATCCTTTTTGTCCCGGCTGGATCTGTAAAAAATCCAAAATCTCCTGCACACAAATAGATATATGCATTCCCGCCGGAGTACTTCCTTTACGGATTACTTTCTCAATCGTATCTTTATACTTTTCCGGCTGCAGTTCTTTATATTTCTCTTCAAACTTTCTTGGATGCGTTCCTTTATAACGCACTCGTCTTTTATGTGGTTTTTCTAATTCTTTATTTTCTTCCATAGGAACCCCCTGTATAATTTTTATATATTCTCATAATCTCTTGTATTTCATCTTATGAGACATCTTTTTATTCTTATATCATGATAACACAGGTTAACGAACAGAAACAACAAAATCAGTCCATACATCCTTGTTTTTTCTTCATCCATGCATAGGCAATTACACAGATTATTACAGAAAGAAGGGAACCTCCTACTGTAGCTAAGCCCATCGGAAAAAGGCTGGAAAATACTTTAGCTGTAATATACACTCCCGGTATTCTTACAAGAAGAATCGCTATAATGTTATGGATAAAGGAAAGTTCTGAATGTCCACAGGCACAAAAGTAGCCACTGAAACTGAAATGGACACCTGCAAATATACAGTCAAATATATAGCCCCTGATATACTGGGAACCAAGTAATATTACTTTTGCATTTTCTGTAAACAAGCCAACAACCGGTTCTGCAATAAACTGTATGATAATTGATATCATTACACCAAATCCTACAGTAATTATCACTGCATAATAAAGTATCCTCTGTGCTCTTTCCCTCTTACCTGCACCGATATTCTGCGCTCCAAGTGCAGATACAGTAGAAAGCATAGAAGATGGTACCAGAAAGAGGAAACTGATAATTTTTTCTACAATTCCTACCGCCGCAGCAGTATCGAGTCCCCGCCTGTTTGCAATAATAGTGATAATTATAAAAGCAATCTGGATAAATCCATCCTGCAGCGCGACAGGAATACCAATTTTTAATAATCGCTTTATTGTTTTCCTGTCTATCTTAAAATCATTTTTAGAAAGAGAGATTCCTGTCTTTTTTTTCATAATAACGACAAGAGCAATCAGTACACTGATTGTCTGTGAGCAAGTCGTTCCTAATGCTGCTCCCGCTGCACCCATATGCAGTCCGCCAATAAAAAGATAATCTAAAATAATATTTATAGCACAGGCTGCCGCAATAAAGTACATCGGGCTTTTAGAATCTCCTATTCCTCTAAAAATAGAACTGATAATATTATAGGCAGTAATAAAAGGAATTCCCAGAAAACAGATGGTAAGATAAATAACTGTTTCATGAACTGCTTCCTGCGGTGTTGACATCATGCCGACAATGGGTTTGATAAAAAATAAAAGACCTGCTGCTCCTACAATTGCCAGCATCATAAAAAGGGTGACTGTATTCCCAATGTCTTTGGCTGCTTTTTTCTTATTGCCCGCCCCAATCGCCTGTCCGATATTAACCGTTGCTCCCATAGCAAGACCAACGATCATTACCGTAATCATATGCATTACCTGACTGCCAATAGATACTGCCGTTATACTCGAAATATCTTCAAACTGTCCGATAATAAACAAGTCGGCCATACCGTAAAGCGTCTGTAAAAAATAAGATAGTAAATAGGGCAGAGAAAAATATAAAATACTCTTCAAAATACTGCCCGTCGTTAAATTCTTCTCCATTGTAAATTTTCTCCCTTATTCTTTTTCCTGCGGAATCAAATTTACATCAAGCTGTTCAAATGGAATAGCAATATTGTTATTGTCAAATTCTTCTTTAATTTCTTCCAATACTCTCCAACGTGATTCCCAATAATCCTCTGTTTTTACCCAGTAACGAATCCCTATATCTATAGAACTTGCCTGAAATTCATTTACGTAAATTTTAACCGGCTCATCTGTAATTCTTGCCGGTTCTTTTTCTATTAAAGCATTTAATACTTTTCTGACTTTTTTGATATCTTCACTATATTCAATACCGACATTCAGATCAACACGTCGTTTTTCCTGATAAGTTACATTCGTAATACTAGCATTTGATAAATTTCCATTTGGTATCATGATCGCTTTATTGTCTACACTTAAAAGCTTTGTATACATAATTCCAATTGCCTGTACAGTTCCTTCTTTCCCGGAGTTTCCCTCAATAATATAATCCCCAACCTGAAACGGTTTTAATAATAACAAAATAACACCACCGGCAATATTCGACAGTGAACCCTGTAAAGAAAGACCAAGAGCAAGACCGGCAGAACCAAGTAATGCCACAATAGATGAGGCTGCTACGCCAATCTTTGTTACCGCCATAAAAATAACAAGTACCTTACCGCCAATCTTAATAAAAGAAAGCAGGAAGGTCTGCAGCGTTGTGTCCATAATCGAACGCTCAAAAATCTTATGTGCCATTTTTACCACATAGGATACGATTTTAAAACCGATGAATAAAATCAGCAGTGCCCCGATAATGTCACCACAAAAATCTGCCAGTTTCACTCCTGTTTTACCAAGGTATTCATAGATAAGTGAGTGAGCAAAAGACTTCAATGAAGCTGCTTCTAACAACATAAAAAACCTCCTAAAAAAAGAAAAATGATATATCCCAGATATCGCTTTAGAGCGTGTTTAAAATGTAGACAGGCATCTTAAACAAAGCGGCTGCAAAGCAGATGGGATATATCATTTTTTATTTTTCACCTATATCAAATCTACAAATCAGAATTTATTTTGCTGTGATATATCCCTGTGCTGTTAATAATTCTGCACAAAGTACAGCTCCGCCGGCTGCGCCACGTACTGTATTATGAGATAATCCTACAAATTTATAATCAAACATTGTATCTTCTCTTAAACGTCCCATGGAGATTCCCATTCCATTTTCAAAATCAATGTCTAATTTAACCTGTGGGCGATTATCTTCTTCCATATAACGTATGAACTGCTTTGGTGCGCTTGGTAAGTTAAGCTCCTGTGGAAGTCCTTTGAAGTTTTCCCAACGATCGATGATTTCTTCTTTGGTTGGTTTCTTTTCAAAGTTTACGAATACGGCTGCTGTATGTCCATCAAGTACAGGTACACGGATACACTGTGTTGTGATTAATGGTGCAGTTGCTTTTTCGATTTTGCCGTCTACAACTTTACCGAATAATCTTAATGGTTCCTGCTCGGATTTTTCTTCTTCTCCACCGATGAATGGGATGATGTTTTCTACCATTTCCGGCCAGTCTTTGAATGTCTTACCTGCTCCGGAGATTGCCTGGTATGTTGTTACAACAACTTCCTTCGGTCCGAATTCTTTCCATGCTGCAAGTGCAGGTGTGTAGCTCTGGATGGAGCAGTTTGGTTTTACTGCGATGAATCCGCGTGTTGTTCCGAGACGCTCTTTCTGAGTCTTGATGAGGTCAAAATGTGCTGCGTTGATCTCAGGTACTACCATCGGTACATCTTTTGTCCAGCGGTGTGCGCTATTGTTTGATACAACCGGTGTCTCTGTCTTTGCATATGCTTCTTCGATCGCTTTGATCTCGTCTTTTGTCATATCTACGGCACTGAATACGAAATCTACGGTAGAAGATACTTCTTCTACTTCATTTACATTCTTTACGATCAGTTTCTTAACGCCTTCCGGCATTGGTGTATCCATTTTCCAACGTCCGCCGACTGCCTCTTCGTATGTCTTTCCTGCTGAACGCGGGCTTGCTGCTACTGTTACTACTTCGAACCAAGGGTGATTTTCAAGCAATGAGATAAAACGCTGTCCAACCATTCCTGTTGCTCCTAAAATACCTACTCTTAATTTCTTCTCCATCTTCTTTTCTCTCCCTTTCTTTTGTTCTTATTCAGCCATGTATTTCTTATAAACTGCGATCGACTTCTCCATCGCATCCTTTCCCGGTGCTCCGATCGTGATACGCTTATTCACACATGTCTTAAGATCAATTGCTTCATATATGTCT
>SKEC01000678.1_pt1 | contig 31132 bp, 24 predicted proteins | sample 4826641 | NCBI WGS metagenome assembly SKEC01 (sample SAMN11008819, study PRJNA524170) | human gut metagenome | biome: Human fecal sample; material: Feces; isolation source: fecal sample from pouch patient p18, p21 | host: Homo sapiens | place: Israel: Tel-Aviv | collected 2015-12-22
AACTATTAGAAAAAATATTTGATCAAAGAAGTAATGGATTGTATTTTGTGAATACTCCAACAGGTTCTGCAAAATCTTATAGTGCAGTACAGTTGATGAAAAATAATTACAGGAAGTTTGATAAACACTTTATATTTATCACAAATAATTTGAATAACTTACCAATGGATGATTTAAAAAATGCATTAGGTGAAGATGAATATAAAACAAATGTATTACGTGTAGAAAGTGTTGTGGATAATATTGTGCATCATTTTTATGAAGCTCATATTCCAGATGAATTTCAAGATTTAGATTCATACAGAAACTTAAAGAGAAGTTTAGATATTTATAAACATTTCCAAAAGGAATTTAAGAATAGGAATGTCACATCGGAAATGCTTCAAAAATCTCAAGAAGATCTAGTATCAGCTGATAGTAAGTTTAGAAAAGAAGTTAGAAGTAAACTAATGACTGCTGAATTTAAAAAGAAGAATGTAGATGATAGAAAGAAAGATATGAAGGCACTTCATTCGTGGCTTAGTGTTCTATATCCTGCTATGTTTATTGAAGACTATAAGATTATTTGTATGTCTGTAAAACGTTTCTTTACTTCAATTGATCCTATTTATAAGAAAAAGTATAAATTCTCTGAATCTGAAATTATTAATGATAGTATTCTTTTCATTGATGAAGTAGATGCAACAAAGAATGAAATTAACGATATTATAATAGAAAGTAGTTTAAGCTCAACTGTTGATTTGATTCCTATGGTTTATCGTATTACAAGTCCATTTATTCACTGGGAGGATAATACACCTATAGATGTGAAGAATTTAGTACCTGAAAATGATTCACAGTTAAAGGAAATAAGAAAAAAAGCTTTAAAGATACGAAACAAATATCATGATGAGCTGCCTTATTATTGCCCAGGAATTAAAAACCGTAATTTCTTGATGAGTGATTCAACATTCCATGCCAGCTTTGATGGTTTATCTAAGACAAGAGCTTATGTCTATTATGATGGGAAGCATAACAGAATGACAATTAAATTATTAGAGAAAGGTAAAGAAAAAGACTTGAAAAGTATAACAAGTGAGGTGTATAGCTTATTCTCTATTATTGGTGAGATGAGTAACTTTTTGGTTTCTGTAAAGAGATATATTAAGAAACTCGGTTCGGCTCATAAAAACAATAAGAATTTAAAAGCAGAAGAAGATGATCTAATAAATGATGAAGAGGCAGTACGATCTATTTATCATTTATTTAAATTATCTGAACCAGATATATTATATATTGATAATGATATTAATATTCAGCCTGTAATGAAGGTGAATAAAACAAAGAATGAATTTAAGAAAACGAATAATTATTATAATAGAGGTATTCGTTCTTTTGAATTTACTAATAAGAAGGATAGTGGCTTTAATACAACTTTCCATTATATGCATCTTATTAAAAGTGCTGAATGTATATTAGCTATGTTAGCTAAAAAAGCCACTGTTATTGGATTAAGTGCAACATGTAATATTGATTCTGTATTATCAAACTATTCACTCAAGTATCTTAAAGAAACTCTAGAAGATGATTTTCATATTATTGAAGAAGAGGATCACAAAAGAATCCAAGATACATATTCTTTATTGAATGAGAAATATGAAACGGGAGAAATTCAAGTAAAGGTAGAAGAGATAGATTATCATAATGAAAATTTAAAAGAAGCTATTGGATTAGTATTTTCTGATCCTAAACATCAAAATGAAGTCTATAAGATTCTCACTCAGGATATGGAGGCAGATAAGAAGGGTTATTATGCAAAAAGATATTTGATGGTAGCACAAGCTTATAGATACTTTGTATCACATAAAGATATTCATTCATTCTTATGTTTAAATAATGCTTTACCAAAAGAAACAGGTAACTTTAGATTGTTAAAACTTAAGGAACTATTTCGCTTGGTAAATATTGAGTGTGGTGTTGATGAAAATAAAAAGAATTATATCGTATTAAAGAGTGGTGCAACATTTGATGAGGATAAAGAGAAGATATTGAAATCTCTAAAAGAGGGTAAAAAGATTTTTGTGATTTCTGCATATGCTACTATAGGTGCAGGACAAAACATGGTATATGACTTACCTAAAGGCTTGGATACGATTAACTTAACTGATTTTGCAGATAAAAAGGATGGAAGAAATAAGAAAAAGGATTTTGATGGAATCTTCTTAGGAGATATCACAAACGTAATCAGCAATCTATATGATACGGAATCTGGATTTAAAGAATTGGATTTACTTCATTACTTAATTGAAGTGGAGAACTTATATGAAAATAATGAAATTGATCATCATACCTTAAGTCAATGTATCTCTGCAGGCTATGAAAAATTAAAAAATCCAAAAGAGAAAGGATTTAATACGAAACTAAAAGGTTGTAGAAGTATACGTCTCTTTAAGACAAAACAGATTATTCAGGCTGTAGGACGATTATCTCGTTCATTTAATAAGAATAAAGTCATTCATATTCTAGTTACGAGAGATATCGTAAATAGTTTTGATACATCAATACTAGAAACTGAAATACTTTCACCAGAAACAATAAAACTAGCAGAATATGCAAAAGAAAGACAAGAAGATGTACCTGTATATGATTATGTTGAGAATGAAGCCAGTCATATTTCTAGTTCTGGTAAGTTCTATATATATGAATTACTATCAGGAGATTGGACATCACAACAAATACAACGCTATAAGAGATTGGGTGAAACATGTTTAAAGCATCCTACTATTTCTAACAAGGATGATGAAATAGTTAAGGAATACTATATTCATTCATCTGAACCGATGAATAAATACTATTTCGTTGGTGAACATGATTTTGAATATACAGATGTTTATTTTAACGAATCTAAAGAGGAAGTTATAGTCAGACTACAGAATAAGAAAGATTCTGAACGAATCAAGCATATATACGAAGTTAGTGAAGAAAATGCACGTCTTTCTAAGATGTTGAATTATCCTGGTTTAAGAGAGGAGTTTGTTAAACATAAGTATGCCACTCGTTTTGAAGTAAATGATTATATGTTATCACCTGTTTTATACCAGAATATCTATAAGGGAAGACTAGGAGAGTTTGTAGGTCATTTTATTATAAAGAAAGAATTAGGTATTGATCTAGATGAACTTAAACCAAACGAATATGAACGTTTTGATTATAAACGTGGTAAGGTCTATATCGATTTAAAACATTGGAGATATTCAAACTTTGATTCTAAGAAAATGACTAAGAAGATTATTGATAAGCTAGATGAAATAGGTGGAGAAAAGGCAATCATTATTAATATATTTGATGAAAACAAATCAGATAAGATCATAGAATCTCCAAGAATCATTGAAATACCTTCTCTACTTGAAGAAGATGGATTCCATGCTAATCAAGAAGCAATTAATAAAATAAGAATGTGTTTGGAGGAATATAAAGATGATTAAAACAAATAAAGTAAAGCTTGAAATCCATTATGATCATATTATTCGTGATTATGACCTTTATAGAATACAACCAAAACGAACTGATGAGAAAGATGAAGAAAAATGTGTTCTGAAAAGAAGCTTAGAAAAACTAGACCAATTATCTCCAGTATTAGCTGTACTTTATAGATATAAAGGTCCAGTTTATCTTATATTTGAAAAAGGAAGTGTATGTTCAGAAGACCTTCAATCACATATCAATCAATATGATAAAGGCAGTATTGTAGAACCGTTAGATATAAAGGATCCTTTAAGTATAACACTGACTGAATTATCTCAATTGTTGATCAATATGCTGCCTAATATGGATTTTTCTCAGAAGTTTAATAACATCTCAGGTAGATATTTCAGTTTCAATCAGAAATCCTTCAGAAAAGATTGTATTCTCGCATATCATATTAGATTGATTGAATCAGAAACAAGTAAGCAGGAATGTATGGTGTATATGGAGGGTGAGTCTTATCACCGTTTATCTAAAGTATTAGAACATAATGAAAGATATAGAAATGATATTCTAAAACTGCCTAGATATTATAAGAGCAGCGAAGGTTATGTACTTCGTCGTTGCCTTACACCATTAAGTACAGATCAATGTTTTGTGAGAAGAAGTGTATATCGCAGACAAAGAGAGGACTTTGTGAATAGTCTAGATATTCATGATATACAGGGATTTGAAAATTCTAAGTGTGGTATGTTGCATCAGTTTTATATTGATGTTGATCTACATCTTAATGATTATGTTCAATTACATCCTATAGACTTAGATAATGAACAGATGGCCAATACATATTCAGACTTCTTATCCCAGGATTATATAAGAAATCTATATAATGAGATAGGTGTTTATTTGATTGATCGTGTGAATAATAATTCATCTAAGAAAATGATTGAGTTAATTGTTTCTAAATTAAAGGATAGAGGTATCGATAATATTCATCATGGTAAAGGGAAACAGTTCAATATCGCATTGATCCATAATCAGAAATATTGTAAGACTAATAGTATTCCAGACCAGCATGTTAGTGATCTAAACTTCCAACATATCACTTATGAGACTTGTATTGCTAGGGATAATAACATTGATATTAGCGATAATGTTATTAATAGGATTCTAATGGAATTACTTATTAAAAGAGATATCGCAAATAGAAGTATATCTATATATCACTGGAATTGGGATAAACCAGTTGAATATGTTATAAGAGAATCTGAACGTTGTGGTAATAAAAGAATTACTAAGTATTTTCTCTTAAGTTTATTTCCTGATGGCAGCATGGATTACTATAAGATTGAGGATGATACTTCAGAACTATATCAGAGATATGAATCTGTTTTTACAAATTATAAAAGTTCTGTTTATGAACCAGAATTGTTGATTTCTACTCCAAATCATCAGGTTTTAATCAGTAATAGTAAAATGATGGTTTTACCTGATTTGAAAGAACTTGATTTTAGACTCAATGCATACAGGAAAGATAAAGAAATTTCTAAGAGTAAACTAACACGTTTATTAAATTCTTTTGTAGAAACAAATGAAGAGTATAGAGAAGAAATAGAACGTATACTAAAGAGTTTAAATAAAAACACTTACCAATATCAAGAGGTAGCAAGAAGAGTAACAAAAGCTGGTAATCCATCACTTATGAACTTAGCTACTTCTCTTGGAAGAAAATTTGTGAAACATTGTAGAGATACTTCTAGAATAGTACTTAATCCATGTCTTAAGAGTGATGTTGTAAAGGTGTTCCAACATATTTATACCTTGAAGGATGAAGAAGATCCAAACAAGTTATACTATTATGTTGGTAAAAAGGAACCTATGAAGTTTACTCTTGTCAACGCTTGTCATATTCGTAGAATAACAGTGTTAGAAGGAGCATTAGATGATGACTTTAAGAAGTTCATCTTTGATCAATTAAGTGTGAATTTCATTAGAAATAATGATTATACAGTAGTTCCTTTCTTGAGAAAATACATAGAAGAATTCAAGAGACTGAATAAAGATTCTTAATCAATGACAAAACAAGGCTGTAGCGAATCTAATCGCTGCAGCCTATTCTTCTAACAACCAATCTATGAGATTAATTACCTTAATACCATCATAATTTCCAAGTGTATATCTATCTAAAGTAAGGATTATTTTCTCATAATTATCTTCTATTAGTTTTAGAGGACGAATCTCTCTGTTAAAAGTATTCTCATCCACAAGTGATGCAGTAACCTGTATATAAGTATAGACATCATTTCTTTTCGCAATAAAATCAACCTCTGTATGCCCACTTCGTCCAATATTTACAATATATCTTCTTCTTAGAAGTTCTAGATATACAATATTTTCAATTGTGAATCCTAAATCATAAGATTGCTTTGGAAGAATATAATTGCGAATTCCTGAATCTACAATATAATACTTCTTGTTTGATTTTAATACTTCCTTGCCTGATATATCCATCACTTCAACAGGATAATAAAGATATGACTCACACAATGCTTCAATATAATTGCTGATTGTATTAGGTGAAGTTTTTCTTTCGTTTGATTTAAAATAATTAGTAATACTACGTATGGAAACAGGGCTTCCAACAACACTTGATAAGTATTTAGATATAGCTTTTAGTAGTGCAACATCAGTTACATTCTTCGAATCACTTCCATTGTTTTTTCTATTAATTCTCTCTTCAATATCTTTTACAATCACGGTATTATATATTCCTTCTAGATACATATTAATCTGTTCATTATCCAATTGTATTTGATTAATATAAGGAAAACCGCCTGTTTTCATATACTTCTGAAATGCCTCTTCTTTATTTGATTGAGGACTATAAATTTCTTTAAAAGATAAAGGAAGAACGGGGATTTCTATGTATCGACCACTTAAATAAGTGGCTAGCTGACCAGAAAAAATATATGAATTTGATCCTGTGATATAGATATCTATATTTTCTTTTACATGAAGGCTATCTACAACTTTTTCATAAGAAGGGACGTTTTGTATTTCATCGAGAAAATATACATCATTTTATTTTTTGCCAGTCTATCTTTGATATATTGGTAGAGCTTTTTATAATCTTGTAACTCTTCGTATTCGAGTTCTTCAAAGTTGATAGAGATAATTTGCGATTGATCAATACCGTTTTCTAATAAATATTCTTGATATAGTTTTAAGATTGTACTTTTTCCGCAACGTCTAATACCAGTCAGGACTTTTATAATATTTTGATCTTTCCAGGATAGTAGTTGATTTAGATATTCTTTTCTTTCAATCATTATGGTCACCTCATTTCTGAATAAATTATATCATACTGTCTTGGTTGATTCAATTTTATGTTCAAATTTGAGAACACTAATACGTAAAATTACAGTGGTGTTCAAAATTGAGAACACTAATTCTTAAAATCACAGTGGTGTTCAAATTTGAGAACACCTTATGTTTGATTCTTATTTACATAATGAAACCAATAAGAGAAAATAAAAAAGAATAAGGAGATACACCAATGAAAGAAAAGAAAACATTAGAAGAACTTATACAAGATTATAATGAATGTAAAGAAATATTTGGTGATGCTGATTTTACCAGTATTATGATAGCGGAATTTATTTGCGATACATATTGTGAAAGAAAACAATATGATAAAGCATCGGAATATGCCAAAAGAAATTATGAAGCGAGTTTAAGAGAATATGGTGTTGATGATATTACGACATTTGATTTACTGGCTAAACTTATAAAATGTTATGAAAGAGCAGAAGATAGGGAATCTATTGATTCTGTTGTTGATGAATATTATAGAATTCGAGAAGAGACTCTAGAAATTGAAATACCAGATTCAACGGATAATGATATTCTATTCTAACACTCGTGAGTGTTAAATGAGCGTTAGAAAGTTAAAAACCGCATAACTAAGCCAAAAAATTAATATAATAATGAGCGTTAAAACGTATTAAATGAGCGTTAGAATAATATATACTATTTCTTTTCAAGTGTTACTTCCTTGAAATTCAAGTATATCCTTAATAGAATTAAATAAGAATATACATAAAGGAGTTAGTAAAGATGTTAAGAAAAGATTTCTTATGGGGTGGTGCAGTGACTGCCCATCAGAGTGAAGGTGGATATACTGAAGGAGGAAAAGTTCCTGCAGTATGTGACTTAACAGTCACTGGTAAGTTTTCAGACTTTAAAAATGGTATTGATGCTTATCATAGATACAAAGAAGATTTTGACTTATATAAAGAGTTAGGCTTTAATGCATACCGTTTCTCGTTAGACTGGTCTAGACTTATGAGTGATGAGAATACGTATAATGAAGAAGGCTTTGCTTTCTATGATGAATTTATTGATGAACTACTAAAGAGAGGGATAGAACCTATTCCTACACTCTATCACTTTGAGATGCCTGTATTCTTATATGAGAAATACAATGGTTTTGCGAGTAGAAAAGTAGTGGATATATTTGTGGAATTATGCAAGAAGATTGTAGATCATTATAGTCATAAAGTTAAATACTGGATTATCTTCAATGAACAGAATGGAATACTACAGAAAGGTCCAAAGATGTTCTTTGGGGCTGTATGTCCTGAAGGAGAAAACCCTATTACTCTAGATCATCAAATTATGCATAATACATTAATCGCGCATAGTTTGATTAATGAATACATCCATCAAAAAGAAGGTTATGTTTTAGGTATGGCCACTATTGTACAAAGCTATCCTGAAACATGTCACCCATTAGATACATTAGAATCTATGAAAGCCCAAAGTGAAGCATTTGTATTCCTAGATGTCTTTACGAGAGGACACTATAACAATTACTTCCTAGCAAATATGAAACTAGAAGGTACTATGCCAGTCATAGAAGAAGGAGACTTTGAAATACTTAAGAAGGGTAAAACAGATGCTCTTGCAATAAGCTATTATATGTCTACTATTAGTCATTATGGTGAAGATAGTTTGACTAATGTAGAAGATGTAGTCATCAAGAAGAACCCTTACTTAGAAATGTCTGAATTTGGCTGGACAATAGATCCTATTGGTTTACGTATTACTTTAAGACAACTTTATGATAGATATGAAATGCCTATCTATATTGTAGAAAATGGTTATGGCTATGATGATCAACTAGTAGATGGCGTTATTAACGATGATTATCGTATTGATTATATGAGAAAACATTTAGAAGAGATGAAAAAAGCTGTAGAAGAAGGTGTAGATTGTAGAGGATACTTGTCTTGGGGTCCTATTGATATCTTAAGTAGTCGTGCACAGATGAAGAAGAGATATGGCTTTGTTTATGTGAATAGAGATAATGATGACTTAAAGGATATGAGAAGAATTAAGAAGAAGTCATTTGAATGGTATAAGAATGTAATAAGTAGTAATGGGGAAGTATTGTAAGGAGGAGTAATCCTCCTTTTTTGATAATTATTTTCAGCATTATTACTTAAATAATTATGTAGTTGTAAGCTTTTTTCTATTGAATTGGAATCGCATACATTTTGTTGACTTGACACGTAGTGTACACTAAGATGGAACTGTCTTCTAGATAAGGAGATAGTTGTTATGGATCTTTTAACCGGTGAAAAGAGGAATAATAATGATTATCGATAAAATAAAAGCATTGGATCATTTAACGATTCAAGAGAAATATCTAGTGGATTATATATTAGATAATCCAGATGATATTTTACAAAAGAATATTAATGAATTAGCACAATTAAGCTATACAAGTACAGCAACAGTATCACGATTATGTAAGAAGTTAGGTTTTAAAGGCTATAAAGACTTTAAGTATCAATATGCTACTGAATATTCTCATTTACTTGAATTAAAGAGTGATTTAGAAATTGAACCATTTTCTAGTGATAGTTCAATTAAAGATGCTTTAAATAAAATTGAAATTCTACACAGAAGATCAATTGAATATACAAAAAGTTTATTAGACAAACAAACGTTGGAAAGAATTTATCAACTTATTCAAAACTGCAAATATATTGAGATATATGGAACAGGTATTAATTTTGCATTAGCACAGGTCTATAGTCTGAACTTTGAAGAGGTAGGGATTATATCAAAGGCTTATGACAGTTTAAACCCAATGCATGTTCAATACTTGAAACAAAGAAATCCAGATGACACACTCTGCATATTCTTGACTCATACAGGACAGAATAAAGAGATGTTGAAGATGGCTGAAGATATCAGTAAATCACATGCTAGATCTATTGTAATATGTGATCATAAGAAAAGAGATATATGTAAGTATTGTGATGAAACAATAGTAATAATGGCAACACGAAATACTATTGAGTTATCTAATGCGGTTTATATTTCTTCTTTACAGTATATATTTGACATTTTTGCTTCACTGAAGCTTATAAGTAATTATTCTTATCTAGAGGGGACAACAAAGACAGTTGATAAATTCAAACTGGGAGAATAATTATGAACAAAGACTTTCTATGGGGTGGCGCAGTGGCTGCCAATCAGTATGAAGGTGGTTATAACGAAGGAAACAAAGGTTTAAGTGTGACTGACGTCATGTCTTCTGGAGATGTAAATCACCCTCGAGAAATCTCGTTTGAAATAAAGAAGGATAACTATTATCCAAACCATTTTGGTATTGATTTTTATCATCATTATAAGGAGGATATTAAACTATTTGCAGAAATGGGCTTTAAATGTTTTCGTTTAAGTATTGCATGGCCTCGTATTTATCCTCATGGTGATGAGTTAGAACCTAATGAAGAAGGTTTAAAGTATTATGACGATGTATTTGACGAATGTTTAAAGTATGGTATTGAACCTGTAGTTACTTTATCACACTTCGAAATGCCTCTCTATCTTGCGAAAGAATATGATGGATGGCGTAATAGAAAGCTTATTGAGTTCTTTGAGAGATATGCAATTACTTGCTTTGAAAGATATAAGAATAAAGTGAAATACTGGATGACTTTTAATGAAATCAATAACCTTATTGATACTGATAATCCCTTTAATGCGTGGACTGGTGCTGGTGTACTATATAGAGAAGATGAAGATGTAGAAAAGACAATGTATCAAATCTCTCATTATCAGTTTGTTGCAAGTGCAAAAGCAGTACAAAGAGCAAAAGAAATCAATCCAGAAATGCAGGTAGGATGTATGCTTCATTTTGGTCCTATTTATCCTGCATCATGTGATCCAAAAGATATCTTTGCGGGTATTAAAGCAATGGATAAACGCTACTTCTTTAGTGATGTTCATGTAAGAGGGTATTATCCTGCTTATACATTAAAACATTGGGAAAGAAATCATATTCATTTAGATATTACAGATGAAGATCTTGTTGACCTAAAGAAAGGTAAAGTAGACTACATTGGATTTAGTTATTATAAATCAACAATTGCGCAATATGATGCTAAAAACAACTTTGTCGAAGTTCAGAATCCTTTATTAAAGAAGAGTGATTGGGGATGGGCTATAGATCCAACAGGATTAAGAAATATCTTAAATGAAGTATATGAAAGATATCAAAAACCTATGTTCATTGTAGAAAATGGTTTTGGTGCTTATGATAAATTAGAAAATGGAATGATCAATGATGATTACCGTATTGATTATCTAAGAAATCATATTAGTGAAATGAAAAAAGCAATAGACCTTGATGGTGTAGAAGTTTTGGGTTATACACCATGGGCGGCTATTGATATCGTAAGTGCCTCAACAGGAGAACTTGCGAAAAGATATGGTTTCATTTACGTAGACTTAGATGACCATGCAAAAGGTACTGGAAACAGATATAAGAAAGCATCCTTTGAATGGTATAAACAAGTTATTTCATCTAATGGTGAGAAGTTATAGGAGATAATAATATGGAAAAATTCATAAACGAGAAAGTCGTAGTATATATTTCAAAATTTACAAATACAAAAGTTATTAAAGCTTTAAAAGATGGTATGATGTTCTCATTACCATTCTTGATGATTGGTTCTTTATTCTTATTAATTGCGAATCTACCAATCAAATCATTAAATACATTAGTTGCGAAATGTGGTTTAGCAGATATTTGTTCACAGGTTTATTCATCTACATTTTCATTAATGGCTTTGTTTACAGTAGTAGGTATCACTTATTCTTATCTTAAGAATGATAAAATCTCTACTGCAGTCAATGGTGCTTTGACTGGTTTAGCTGCATTTGTATTACTTACACCTTCTTCTAAAGTATTAGAAAACGGTGAAGCAGTCACTGGCGTTATCTCTAAGGACTGGACAGCAGGACAGGGAATGATCTGTGCTATCTTAATTGGATTCTTAGTAGGTTATATCTATTCATTATGTATTAGAAAAGATATCCGTGTAAAAATGCCTGAAGGTGTTCCTCCAGGAGTTGCAGATTCTTTCTCATCATTATTACCAACAGGTATTATTACTATTGTTTGTGCCATTATCTATGCAGTATGTCATTTTGTGTTTAAAACTACATTTGCGGAATTGATTTATTCAGCTATTCAGATTCCATTACAGGGTGTGACTGATTCATTTGCTGGTGTAGTAATTATGACAGTTATGATGTCATTATTATGGTGGACTGGTGTTCATGGTGGTTCTATCTGTGGTGGTATTCTTTCACCAATCCTACAGGCTAACATGGCAGCTAACCAGAAGATTCTAGATTCTGGTGTAGCTTTAACTGTTCAGAATGGTGGTCATATCTTTACTCAACAGTTCTGGGATAACTTTTTATGTATGTCTGGTGCTGGTGTTGTCATTGGATTAGTTATTTATATTACATTCTTCGCAAAATCAGAATCACTACGTAGCTTAGGTAAATTATCAATTGTCCCTAACATCTTTAATATCAATGAACCAATTATCTTTGGTACGCCAATCGTATTAAATATTTACTTACTTGTACCATTTGTTCTTGTTCCATTGATCATTGGTATCAGTAGTTATCTACTTATGTATTTTGGCATTTTACCTTTATTTAGTGGTGTTATGGTTCCTTGGACAACTCCACCAATTATTTCAGGTTTCTTAATTGGGGGATGGAAAGTTGCGTTATGGCAGTTAGTGATGATTATCATTTCATTTGTTGTTTACTTCCCATTTATTAAGAAGATAGATACATTAAGTTCTAAAAACGAAAATAAATAATATAGAGAAGATGGTTGCAAAATAGCGCCATCTTTTTTTAAAACAACAAATGCGTTAATAAATTGAGAAAAATAGCTATATAGAGCTGATTCTTCAAAATAAAAACAGGGAATCTGTTTTTGTTTTTTGGAATGCTGCTAAATAGTAGAGTATTACTCTTTTGTTCAAAAATACTCGCTAAAAAATGTTGTTGACTATTTATACGAAAGAAACGTATAATACATACAGGAACAAAAACTTTTATGTTTTATGTAGCCCGGCGCCTGCGTTGGGCTACTTTTTTTATCTGAAATTGTCAGAAAACTATTATCTCTATATAAAGTGGATGTGCCTATAAGAATAAGAGTATCCTAGAATGTGTAGAAACATAAATATCATGCTTCAAATACGAGGTAATTCTGAGTGGGTTGTCATAAATGTTATTGACTATTTATATGAAAAGAATCTATATTACTTGCGAAGGACAAAAACATTTTGTTTTATGTGACGAAATGCCTGCGTTGCGTCACTTTTTTTATTTCATCTCACAGTACATAAACTGTGAGTTTTTTATTTATATCTCAAACTTGGCATGTGGATTGCAATATATATGATTATTCGCTCGTAATTGCACCGGTAGTCGCAGAGCTATGCACCACCTCTGTCGCATTAAGTGCACCACCTAACTCTTACCAGAATAATAGCCAATCATGATAGTCATGATTGGCTAAATAATTCCCTTATTTTATTCTAAAATTATCAGTACCCATATCTATATCGATTCTATTATGTACTATTCTATCAAGCAGAGCTTCTGTCAATGTTGACTTATGCAGCTTATCATACCAGTCTTCAGTTGGATACTGACTACAGAAAATAGTTGAACACGTATCATGTCTTACTTCCATTAATTCTGAAATGAACTGCTTATCCTGATCACTCATTTCATACATCAACCATTCATCCAGTATCAAAAGTTCATACTTGGCATACTTCTGCACTGCCTGGGATAGGCTCTTTCCAGAGTTTCTCATGTTATCATATAGTTCTAGTAATCTAGGAAGTCTAATATAGAATGTCTTATGTCTTTGTTTAATAGCCTCATTGGCTATGGCACAGGCAAGCCATGTTTTACCTGTACCACAGGGACCATGTATAACCAGATTTGTATTCAGATTCATAAAGCTGCATGTAGCTAAAGAAGAAACAAGATCTTTAGTTATGAGACGATTCTCAGTGTAATGCACATCCCTTAGATCCGCTTCTAAATAGCGAAGCTTAGCTCTTTTCTTCAATTTCTTTACTGTTTCGTTATATCTACACTGATATACCATGTCTATAATCATCTTGATTTTCTCATCAAATGATAAGGTGATATAAGTAGTATTAGATTCAACTGTATTTACTGCATCAATGACATCAATAATGCCCATCTCAGATGCCTTTCTTATAGTTTCATTATCAATCATTTTGATCTGCCTCCATAGAATTCAGGCCCTCTTAAATGGCCTGTTGCTTTCTCTTCCTTTTTCATATTTTCCTGTAAATTCTGTCTATCTTGATTGTTGGCTAGAATGGCATTAAGATGTCTATATCTAGGTGATGGATATTTACTCAAAGCTATCTGGCAGGATATTTCGAGTCTTTCTTTTGAATATTTATCACTTAGATGCAGTACACTTAATGCAGGATTATATCCCTGTTCTTTAACTACGCTAGTTAGAAATATATTATCTATTACCTTTCTAGTGTAAGGGCCAATTTTACTGGCCCATTTTTTTATACGCTCATCATCCCATTCTGTTACTTTGACAGACTCTGGCATATCATGATCATATGTGGAATATCTGTTTTTAACGTAATCTGGAAACACCTTATGTACATTAATGCGCTTATTCTGATAATAGGTAGTCAATGTGGTCTCAGTTACCTTAATATCTACCATCTTGCCTACATATTCATATGGAACTGAATACCAGTTCTTTTTATAAGCGATATGACAGTTAAGCTGTACCTTTCTTGAATAAAACCAATGACATATCTCAAAAGGAAATTCAGGGAGAGGTCTTAGTGTTTTCTTCTCTACCTCTTCGAATACTTCCTTTCTGCTTCCATCTCTCTTCTGGAATGGTGTGGAGTTGAACACCTCAAGTCTTTCTCTAACTGCCTTATACAGTTCTTCAAATGAATTAAACTCTCTGTTTCTTAATGAAGCGATTATGACAGTAGCTATCTTTCCTACAGTGCCTTCAACACTTGCCTTCTGCTTCGGCTTTCTGACCTGTGCAGGCATGATGGCAGTCATATAATGATTTCCAAAATCACTGTAAGTATCAGTAAGGATGATTTCTCCGTTTTTAGGATGCATCACAACTCCTGTCTTAAGGTTATCGCAGACTACTCTTACTGTAGATCCACCAAAGTACTCAAACATGTGACGATTACAATCGATCCATGTATCCATCTTCATATCCTTTGTAGCTTCTACATATGAATACTGAGAGAATGGGAGTGTAGCTACAAATAGATATACCTTAACCACTTCACCTGTAGAAGGAACAGTATAATGCATTGTAGGCCCACTCCAGTCTACTTCAGTACGAATACCTGGCTTATGCTGGATATGGTTGGTATAGTTGTGATTCTGAACATGTTCTGTGTATCCTCTGCAGAACTTTGAATAGCTTACTGGATACTTCCCATCATTTATCTTGATGCAGTATTCATTCCACAACAGCTTCAGAGTGACTCCAGGTTTAGATAATTCATTATGAATATATTCATAATCTATAGGGGCATAGATGTCTTCACTTTCATAAAGATTAGGGAAGAACAGCTTTCCCAATTCCGTATCTGAATAACACTCTAATTTTACAGTATCAAATTCTAATTCCTCCTTTCTTCGTTTTACTTTCGATGAGGTGTGCTTGCTTATATGGTATTGCTTGGAAATGGTATTAAGAGAAATTCCCTGATCCATTAGCTGCAGGCACAGTCTCAGATTGAATTTTACGGCCATAATTTTTCGGCTCCTTTCATAATATTAGAGACATTGTCTCCAATATCATGATAGTACAAAAAGACCACCCATGAGGTGGTGCAGTTGTGTATATTCTGATTTTTAGACTAGTGGTGCAGTTGGTGATATAGGTGGTGCACTTTATGCGATTGACGGTGCTGTTCCTTGCGAATAATCAATATATAAGTGAATAAAGAATGGAGGTATTCTATGTACGATGTAACAGCAACAGGTGAACTCTTAATTGACTTCACTAGAAATGGCTTCAGTAAACAAGACAATCGTGTTTATGAAGCTAATCCAGGAGGAGCACCTTGTAATGTACTTGCGATGCTTGGAAAATTAGGTTATAAAACCGCATTTATTGGAAAAGTAGGAGAAGATGAGTTTGGTAAACTATTAAAGAATACAATTTCAGAACAGAAGATTGATTCTACTGGACTTATTCTAGATCCTGATGCAAAAACAACACTTGCTTTTGTAGATAATGATGAAACAGGAGACCGAAGCTTTTCTTTTTATAGAAAGCCAGGGGCAGATATGATGCTTAGGGAAGACGAAGTGAATTATGAATTAATTGATAATTGCCGTATCTTTCATTTTGGCTCTTTATCTATGACAGATGAACCAGTGAGATCTGCAACTTATGCGATGGTTGATTATGCAAAAAAGAAAAACAAGATTATTTCTTTTGACCCTAACTTAAGACCACCTTTATGGGAAAGTGAAGAATTAGCTGCAAAGCAGATCTGGTATGGTATTGAACAATGCGATATCTTAAAGATTGCGGATAATGAGATTGAATGGCTTACAGGTACTGATGACCATGATAAAGGAATTGAAATCATTAGAGAAAGAACGCATGCAAGACTCATCAATGTCACACTTGGTCCGAACGGTAGTATTGCTTATTATGGCAATCATAAAGTATTTATGGAGCCTTATTTAAATAAGGACACAATAGAAACAACCGGTGCGGGTGATACTTTTGGTGCTTGTGCACTTCATGCAGTACTTAAAAACGGTCTAGATAATATGACTGAAGAAGATTTGAGAGAAATGCTTCAATTTGCGAATGTAGCGGCTTCTTTGATTACAACTAAGAAGGGTGCATTAAGAGTGATGCCAGAAGAAAAAGAAATTAAAGATTTAATGAATAAAAAGTAAAAGTTGGCACGTCAATTGCAGTATATATAAGTGAAAAGAAAAAAAGAAAGGAGAAAATATAAAACAAAAAACTTAAAAGTTGGCATGACAATTGCAACTTATATAAGTGTAAGGAGGGATATGAAAATGAGACATATTTTAATAGCCACACATGGCTTGCTTGCTTCAGGTGCAAGATCAACAATGGAATTCTTAATCGGTAATGTAGATAACATTGACTATATTACAGCTTATGTAGATGGTCAGAAACCTATTAATGAGCAGATTGAAGAATACTTTGCAAAGATTCCACAGGAAGATGAAGTAGTTATCTTTACTGATATTAAGGGCGGAAGTGTAAATCAGAAGATGATTCCATATTGTGTAAGGGAAAACACTTTCTTGGTATCAGGATTCAATTTAGCTGTTCTTATTGAAGTCACTATGACTCCAGAAAAACTTACTAATGAGTTCTTAAAGGCTAAGATTGAAGAAGCTAGAGAACAGTTATGCTTAGTAGAAATTGAAAAAAACAACACAGAAGAAAACGATGACGATTTTCTTCTATAAGAAAGAGAGGAAAAGAAAATGATTGTTTGTTTAAGAGTTGACGAAAGATTAATTCATGGACAGGTTGCTATGACTTGGACAAAGGAATTAAAGCTTCATGGTTTAGTTGTTGCAAGTGATGAAGCAGCATCAAACGAATTACAGAAGATGTCATTAAAGATGGCAGTGCCAGAAGGTATTAAATGTATTATTAAATCAGTAGAAGGCGTTTCATCAATCTTAGATGATCCTAGATCAGAAAAGATGCGCTTAATGGTTCTTGTGCCAACAGTACGTGATGCTGTTACTTTATGTAAGAAATACAAGAATATTGAAATGGTTAACTTAGGTAACGCTGGAAAGATGACTTCAGGTGAAAAGATTACTTTAACTAAGGAAGTTATGCTTACAAAAGAAGAATTAGAAGCATTAAAAGAATTAGTTGAATTATATCCAGATACATTTTTCCAGGGTACACCTTCAATGGAAAAGAAACTTGCTACAAACGTATTAAAAAATTTATAAGAGATAGGAGAGAGTTATTATGTTAAACGCATTTTTCGTCGCATTGGCAGTATTCGTAGGCGTTGGAGGACACGAATTATTCGGTATGGTCATGTTAAGTAGACCAATCGTTGTTGCACCTCTTACTGGTTTATTGCTAGGAGATGTTCAGACAGGTTTATTAGTTGGAGCATCATTAGAATCAATCTTTATGGGAGTTGTCAATGTAGGTATCTCAAGTACTGCTGAACCAGCTCTAGCTGCAGGTCTTGCTACAGCCTTCACAATTCAGATGGGTGGAAATGTTGGTACTATTATTCCAATCGTATTCCCACTTGCTGTATTAGGTCTTCAGTTCATGAACTTTATTTTCTCATTCGTTATTGGTCCATTCGCACCAAAATTCGAACAGTTAGCTTTAGAAGGTAAAGATAAATCAATCACAGCCCTTCACTTTGGTTTATGGGCATTACACTATGGTTTATATGCTTTAATTCCATTCTTTGCTGTATGGTTAGGATCTGATGTAGTGCAGACAATCTTACAGTCAATTCCTAAGGTAATCATGAATGGTTTAACAGTTGCTGGTAACATGCTTCCTGCTGTAGGTATGGCTATGTTAATGCAGATGTTATGGGATAAGAAAACTGGTATTTACTATATTCTTGGATTTGTTGCAGTGGCTTATTTAAAATTACCACTCATCGCTATCGCAGTATTAGGTGTTGTTATCGCATTAGTAACAGCACAGCGTGATATGCAGTTAAAAGATATGATGGCTAAACCAGCTGTTGCAAGTGCATCAGCTAATGACAGTGAAGAGGAGGACTTTTTTGCATGAAACTAATGAATAACATTGATAAAGAAGAAAAGAAATTAATCAGAAAGATGTTCTGGAGATCAGGTGCCATGTATGCATCTGTTAACCCAGTTACTATGGGTGGTGCAGGTTTCTGTTACGCTATGATTCCATTCATCAACCATTTCTATAAGAATGATGAACAAAAAAGACGTGAAGCTCTTGCAAGACATGTCTCTTACTTCAGTACTACAGTACCTCTTGCATCATTTGTAATGGGGATTGCCGGTTCAATGGAAAAAGAAAACAGTGAAAAACCAGACTTTGATGCTAATGCAATTGGCTCTATTAAAACAAGTTTAATGGGTCCTTTAGCTGGTATTGGTGACTCATTATTCTGGGGTGTATGGAGAGTAGTTTGTGCAGGTCTTGCTATTGGTTTTGCTAATGCTGGTAACATCCTTGCTCCAATTATCTTCTTAGTATTATTCAACGTACCAAACTTCCTATGCAGATACTATGGTGCATGTTTAGGATATTCTTTAGGTGCTAAGTATATTGAGAAATTATATGCAAACGGCATGATTGAAATCCTTACAAAAGCAGCAGGTATTGTTGGTTTAATCATGGTAGGTGCTATGACAAGCAATACTGTTATCTTTAAAACAGTTCTTGAATTCAAGATGAAGGGACAGTCTTTAATGAATGTTCAATCAGCTCTTGATAGTATCTTTAAAGGTATCGTTCCATTATTAATGACATTTGGCTGCTATAAGCTATTAAATAAGAAAGTCAACGTTATCGCTATTATCTTTGGTATCGTTGCATTAGGAATCGTTTTATCACTATTAGGTATTTGCTAATTAATACCACAGGAGGTCGCTTTGAATACAATGAAATGCAATCCATTCTATATGTTAAGAATCAAGAATGGAATCTATAGTACAGACAACACAATCAGTTATTATCGCAATAAGCTTCCAGATGATACATTCTCATTTGATTCGTCCAATCAAAAAGTTCAAGCCAATCTTGATGAATTTGGCACAATTAAAAACCTTACCTTCTTTCATCACAACTACTACATGGAAAGCAAACCAGGTGTCTGGGTAGGAAAAGACTTTGTTCAAGAACATGATCTTTCTATCTCTATTACCTGGAACGGTAATAAAACTGAATTGAAATCTGATAACTTAGATGTCATCTCTGATCTTGCAGATAATCTTTTTCCAAGAAGTATTCATCATTTTACCTGGGGAACAGTCAGCTTAATTGCTTGTGCACCTATTACTCGTGATGGAGAAAGATTAAGCAGTTTAATGTATGCCATTATCATTGAAAACCAAAGTGACTCGCAAAGAGAAGGAGCCTTAGAACTCCCTTCTCTTTATAAAAAGAAATACTCTGATACAAGAAATGTATTAATAGAATGCCGCGAGACACAATCTCACAACAGTATTTCATTTACTTTACCACCTCATTCTCAAAAAGAATTCATGATTACTTTCACTGATCCTAATGCATATCAGGATACACAGAAACTGTTTAGTAGAAGTATTGATGAATGGTTAGAAGAAACACGTCAATATTATAAACAATGCATAGGTAAAGTCCATTTTGATAACGATCCAATGGCAGGGTACTTAATTGAAAGAGCCTATCAGCAGGCGTCTGGTGCTTTTGCCATGAATAGTTATAATCAAATGCTTGGTTCAAATTGGGGCACTTACCCCGTTACTCCTCATATATGGAATAAAGATATGTATTATTCTAGCTTGCCTTATACAATGACCGAACCAGACCTATGTAAAAAAATAATAAAATGGTTTGCCCAATATGGTATCAAATACCCAGGTACTAAATTTGAAGGCGGAATCTTCCATTCATTAAGTAATTCTCTATCGGTGATTCTACTTTCTGGTGCGTATTATGATTATTTTGGTGATCATCATTTCTTTCTAGATAATGAAGGTTTATATAAACAGATGAAGGAAATCCTTAACAAAGTCATTACTTCTAGAAATCCAGGTGAACCACACCTATACCACAGTATCTGGATTTCAGATGCCTACTCCCTTGGTACATATCATACAGGATCAAACATTTGTGTATATCGTGCATGTCGCTCCCTATCAAGACTTGCACTTGAAATCTTTGACGAGAAGGAATATGCGATTGAACTAGAAAATGAAGCCCAGGCAATCAAAAATGATATAGAGAAATATATGACTGTAGAAACGAATGGTCATCGTATTTTTCTAGAAGGTATTGCGTCACTTGATCTAGATGCAAAAGAACATATGTCAGATGAGTGTTATCGTAAAGAGATGCTTGATCAAGGACTTCAGTTCTTAACTGATGTGAATCATGACGGCACTATCACATTAAGAATGCATGATGGTGAAGAATCAGACACTACATTATTGAGATATTATGGCTATGAGGCAGGAGACAGAACAACTCACTATGGACAATTCAGTTCAAGTGATGAGAATCCTACTTATAGTAAACTGAGCAGAGGGATTAAATGGGGTAACCAGTCAGGTGCAACATTCCCAGGATATATTTCAATATTGAATGGTGCAGATAATGTAGAAAACTGGAGTGGAGAAAACGGCAGATTTAAAGAATTAGAAAGACTAGCTGATTTAGATGGCAGCTGGTGGTGGTGGCCTTATAAAGTAGGGGCACCTACTGGAGATGTCACACGAATGAACAGCTGTGGTAAATGTGGATGGGCCTCAGGTATCTTCTATATCTTGTTCATTACAGAATTCTTAGGAATCAACTATGATGCACCAAATAAACACTTAACGATTCATCCTAAGGAATTTATTGGAAACTTCTTCTGGGAGGATTTCCATATCGGTGAATCAAGATTTGATATCAAGGTAACTGATCAGCACATTCATATTACCAATAAAAATAATTATTCAATTACTGTCAATCAACATGCAGTAAAGGAAGGAGAAGATTATGAATTTACTAAGTAATATCATGACTTATAAAGGAGAACGTTCTAGAGCTGTATCACCAGAAAACCCAACTGGTGAAAAAGGCAAAGCATGTATGGAAGCAAGTGCCCTAGGTCCATCAAGAAAAGGACGTGGAAGCATTAAATTACCTATGGGTGAAGAAACAGTGATTGCGGATATTAAAGGTCCAGGTATTATTAGACATATGTGGATGACAATCCGTGAAAATACTGAAAAAGGCAGCTTTGTTATGAGAGATGTTGTCTTAAGAATCTATTGGGATGATAGTAAAACACCTGCAGTAGAAGCACCTATTGGAGATTTCTTTTGTAATGGTTTTGGCGAAAGATGTGATGTGGCCTCTTTACCAATCGTTGTGAATCCTACAGGAGGAATGAACAGCTATTTTGAAATGCCATTCGCAAAAAGAGCAGTCATCACAATGACAAATGAACATCCAAAAGATATTACATCATTCTTCTATACTATTAATTATGCTGAAGTTGATGCTTTGCCTGAGAATTGTTTATATTTCCATGCTTATTGGCGCAGAGAACGTCAGACTGAACTTGCTAAAGACTATGTCATTCTAGATGATGTTAAAGGTAAAGGCTACTATGTAGGTACTTACCTTGGTTTAACTGCATTAGAAAGATATTGGTGGGGTGAGGGAGAATTCAAGTTCTACCTAGATGGTGATGAAGACTATCCAACAGTTTCATCAACTGGTTCAGAAGATTACTTTGGTGGTGCCTGGGCATTCCATCAGAAAGATGAACTAGGAAGACCTTCAGTGAAACCATATTCTAACTTATTTTTAGGGTATCCATTCTATTCAACAAAGGATAAGACAAGAGAAAGATTTGAAACAGGTAAGTTGAATGCTGTTCATGCTTTTGGTAATGACAGCCTTCCTCGCCATGGCTTATATAGATTCCACATCTTAGATCCAATTGCCTTTGATGAAGATATAAAAGTTACATTACAGCAGATTGGTAACGATGATCTTTCCTTATATGAAAGACAGGATGATGTTTGTACAGTCGCTTATTGGTATTGTGATCATAAAGAAGGATCCGATAAAGAATTCCCAAATAGAAGAGCAAGACTCCCAAGATAGTCAGTCAGGAAGATATCCCTATATCTTCCTTTTCATGCGTGTTGGCATTAAATTGTTTTCTAACAGCTTTCAAGTTATAATTAATTAAGAGCAAGGAGGTATCATGATGGATGTAAAAGATAAGGTTTATATATCACTTCAAGAATGCTTAAATGAGTCTGAAAAGATTCCTACATCTCAGATTGCAGACAATCTACATTTAAGTAGACAGATTGTGACGCATTATTTAAATCAGCTTTTTGATGAGGGAAAAGTAAAGAAAACAGATACAAGACCGACTTACTGGTATATTGAAAAAGAAGAACAGAATGCACCTGTCGAAGAAGAATTAGATTCAGAAGTATTTGATTCTATGATTGGTGCAACAGGAAGTCATAAGAAAATAGTAGAAATGTGTAAAGCCTCTGTTTCTTATCCACCAAATGGTCTTCCAATTCTTATTATTGGTGAAAGTGGTGTAGGTAAAAGCTATATCGCAAAGCTCATTTATAAGCATGCATTACAGACAGGGAGTATCGATAAAAAAGCACCTTTTGTCGTATTAAACTGTGCAGACTATGCCAATAACCCTGAACTTCTTTCTGCTACATTACTTGGTTATAAGAAAGGTAGTTTCACAGGGGCTGATTCTGATAAAACAGGCTTATTACAGGAAGCAGATGGTGGTTATCTTTTCTTAGATGAAGTACATCGTTTATCATTTGAAAACAAGGAAAAACTATTTGTATTTATGGATACAGGTAAATATCGACCTCTTGGTGATTCTAAATGGAGACATTCAAATGTGAGATTCATATTTGCGACAACAGAAAACCCACAAGAAGTCTTATTAGAAACATTTAGAAGAAGAATAACATTACAGATTACCATTCCTAACATTACTGAACGTCCTTTGCAGGAACGTATAGAACTCATTGAAACATTCTATAAAGAAGAAGCAGAAAAGATTAAAAAGAATCTCACTATTTCTAGTGGAGCTGTTAAAATGCTTTGTTTCTCTAAGTTCCCTGGTAATATTGGTAGACTAAGAAACTTGATTCAGGTCAGCTGTGCAGAAGCTTATTTCAAACATGGTAAAGAAGATGATCTTCTTATTTCTGAAGCAGAACTGATTCATGCAGGTGGAGATATACCAGTTAATACAGTAGGATTCCAGGCCGAACGTAATATGGAAATATCTGTTATATGGAATCAGCCTAAAGAATGTATTCATCAGGAATATTATGATGAACACCATACAGAAATCATGAATCTTTTTCACAAGATAGAATCTGCATCGTGGAGTCAGATAGATCAGCCCTATTTGAATTTTCGTGCAATACTTAGAAAAATCAATCCTACTTATATTAGATCAACAGAACAGCGTTTCTTTATGCAGGTCTGTAAGGATATATTGATTCGTTATGGTGTTAAAATGAATGATTCCTGTGGTAAAGAATTATATTTACTTTATATAACATTCAATGAAATGCATATTGAAAAAGAACAGGAATGGAAACTTAAAACTTATTTTGAACAATCATGCCCTAGAGCTTTCTATGTTGCAAATCGCATCATTATTGAATTAAAGAAGTATGAATTACATCTAGAAGATAATCTTTCATTTTTATTTGCATTAGCTATTCATGAATATATTAGCGAATCTTTAGAATTAAATGGTCTTATTGCAGCCCATGGTGATACAACAGCTTCTAGTATTGCGAAGGTTGTCAATCAGGCCTGTGGTACCTTTATTATGGAAGGTATTGATATGCCTATGGATACAACACTTGATCAGACTGTCGAAAAGGTACAGAACTATCTCTTACATTCTGCTAAGGGTAAAGGACTCATCTTACTTGTAGATACAGGATCTTTAAGTAGTATGTATTCAAAGATTAAAAATAATTTATCTGGTGATTTGTTGATTATTAATAACGTTTCTACCGCAATCGCATTAGATGTTGGCTTAAAGATGTTAGGTCATGGTTCATTTGAACAGATTGTAGAAAGCACAAAAAGAATTAATAGCTTTGATGTTCAGTTCTTTGAAGGATTATCTAAGAATAAGAATATTATTATTTCATGTATGTCCGGTGTAGGTATTGCGGAAAAGATACAGGAAATCATGAAGAAGACATTAGGAGACTGTGGTCTTGATTTTGTAACTATGGAATACAAGAAACTTCTTGATTTAATTAACGAAGATGATCATAAGAACTTTGATCAGACTCTTATGATTCTCACAACATCTCCTCTTCATGATGGTATTTCTACGCCTTGGTTAAGTGTCTATGATATATTGGATGGTCATGGTGAAGAAAACTTATGGAATGCGTTAAGAAGTGTAGTCACACCAGAACAGTTTGAAGCAACAAAGAATGAATTTGTAAGATTCTTTACAATTGAAGGTATTGTCAGCAGACTACAGTTCCTCAATCCTACAGTCGTTATTCAAGATGTAGAAACAATTCTTCATCGTTATCAGGATTACTATAAGATGGAAATGTCAGGTCATATAAGATTAAACCTCTATATGCATATCGCATTTATGTTTGAACGTCTAATGACTGCAGATGATATAGATGATGAAGAAGAACCTACAAATCCATCACAAAAAGAATTCTATCGTATCTCAAAAATTGTTTTCCAGGATGTAGAAAAGAAATACCGTATTCATTTAGATAATTATGAATTATCTATATTGTATGAATTATTGAGTAAAGTCATTAAGGAGCCAATAGGCTTAGATGAAGCTTGAACTTAAACATAGTCAAAAACATCAAATATATCAGAAACAGATTGAAAAGAATCAAATTCTACAAATGGATGTCCAGCAGCTTCTTGCCCACATAGAGAAGATTTCTTTTGAGAATCCATTAATAGATACTGATGAAATGATAGAAACAAGTTCTGATGTAGGAAAAGAATTTGATATCGATAGTTTATCTAGAAAAACTGAACAAACACTCAAAGAAGTCATTCACTGGCAGCTAATTAATAAGGATATACACAATAAGGAATTAGTAGAATCTCTTGTAGACTTATTAGATGATAATGGATATCTACGTCTCTCAATAAATGATATCTGTACTTATCTAAAGTGTGATGAAAAAGAGTATTTAGAAGCTAAAGATACATTATCCAAGCTAGATCCTCCTGGACTTGGTGCTAATACATTAAAAGAATGTCTCCTTCTTCAATTAGAGCGCCTCAAAGAAACAGAAGATATTCATCTCACAAAAATACTTGTAGATGAATGTTTAGAAGACCTTTCTAAAAGTCACTACCATGCTGTTTCCAAGAAACTTGGTATATCACAAAACAAAGTAAGAGAACTACTGCAAATTATCCTTACATTAAATCCACGTCCAGCTAGTAACTATAGTTCTTCTCTTGAAGTCAATTATCCTGTGCCCGATATTATAATCAAGGATGGTATAGTTCAATTAAATCCTGTGATTTATAAGGATATAAACATTAATACAAACTATTTGTCTCTTGATGAGAATAAAGAAACTAAGAAATATATAGAATCCAAATTAAGACAAGTTTCTTGGCTCCAACAATGCCTTAACCAAAGAAAGAATCTCATATATGATATTGCGGTTTTCTTATTAGATTACCAGCAAGACTTCTTTATGAATCAAGGATCTTGTCATCCATTACTACAAAAAGATATCGCAATGCTGCTTGGAGTACATGAATCTACAATCAGTAGAGCCATCAAAGATAAATACATATATTGTGACAAAGGCTTTATTCTTCTAAGTGATCTTATTCCAAAAGGTACAGAAGATAACTCTGTTGATTCTATCAAAGAAACAATTAAAGAAGTTATTGATAATGAAGATAAGAACAAGCCTTTAAGTGATCAGAAAATTACTAATCTATTAAAAGATAAGGGTATTGAAATATCTAGAAGAACAGTTGCGAAATACCGTTCAGAATTAAATATTCCAGATGCATCTGGCAGAAAGCATGTAAAAAAGTAGAACTGTGTGTTCTACTTTTTAGCTATTCAGGATAACAGTCGTTAGTTACTCTTAGTATCTTTTTGATGATTTTCTATTATACTCATAGCATAATAATGATACGAAATAATAAAAATCATATCATAAAGGAGATAAGAACATGAAGCACACTTATTGTACAAACTGCAGAAAAGAAACAACCTACACATTGAAGAAACAGGAAATCAGAAAAGTTATTAAAGATAAAGAATATACTTTCTTGATTACTGTCGCAGTATGTAATGAATGTGGTGAAGAAATATCTCTACCTGGTTTACTAGATTTAAATATTAAAGAAATAGATTCACAGTATAGAGAAAAGGAAAATCTAATTACTATCGAAAATATCAACAGATTATTAAAGATATATGATATTGGGAAGGGACCTCTCGCATTAGTTCTTGGTTTTGGTGAAGTGACTATCAAAAGATATATAGATGGACAGGTGCCTTCTCTTGAGTATTCCAATATTATGAAAAAAGCTTTACTTTCTCCTGATTATTTCTATAAGAAATTAGAGAAAAATAAAAATAAGATTACTCCAGCTTCTTATAAGAAATCAAAAGAAGCAGTGAGCAATCTACAAGAATTATTTGTATTATCAGATAAGATTAGACAGGTCATTGCTTATTTGTTTAAAGGATTAAATGAAGTTACACCATTGATGTTGCAAAAACTTCTTTATTTAATTCAGGGAACCTCTTATGCCTTATATGATCATCCTGTGTTTACAGAACACTCACAGGCATGGGTTCATGGTCCTGTCTATCCTGATGTTTATCATTTATTCAAGCAGTTCAGTTTTAATCCTATTGATGATGATCGATTTGTACTCTTTGAAGAATTAGAGAATACATTAAGTGAAGAAGAATGTCATGTGATTGATTTAGTTATTCATACATATGGTCTCTATAGCGCTAAAGTATTAGAAACAATCACTCATACACAGGATCCTTGGATATCAGCTAGAAAAGGATATGAAGGGACAATCCTTTCTCATGAACCTATTATAGAAGAAAACATAAGAAACTATTTCCAGACATTACATAAACAATATGACTTCTCTCAAAGAGAAGGAATTAATCGCTATATTCATAATATAATCATGTAATGACTATGTATCACTTATTCTCTTTTCCGTTATGTGAATAACTAAAAATCCATCATACAAATCTTAATAGACACAGACCAATTATAATAATCATCCTGATAACATGAATACACTCTTGCATTAAGTATCTTACCTGAATCCATTAATCTAGCATAAATACTATTATCACTCTTTGGAATATACCCAAGCTTTTCTCTATCTGTAGTCATCACCTTAATCGCATTACTATCGTATTTATTATCTGCTTCTCTTTCTAATAGAAGAGGTACATTCTTTTCTAGTCCTTTAAATACATCTTGATTATCCACATAACGTGTTCCTGCAATATCAGTAAAAGATAAGAATATTTCATTCATTAAAGGCATAATCACATTCTCTATGCCATTCATTTCCACAGCTTCTAAAACCATATCTCTCATCTTGTTCATAAGTGCTCCTCCTAACATGCATGCATGATTTTTGTAAAACTATGATATTGTTTATTTAAATCATTTCTATAAGATCTATATTTCAATATTTCCTTTTTCAGACTCTCTTCTTTTTCTTGAGGTGAATAAGGTGGGTGGCTAACATAAAAATCAATTTCTTCTTTTATGCTATTTATTCTGATCATGAGATAGATAATATCTATATTGTGTCTTGTAGAATGTGTCTCATAATCCACCAGCGCCTCTATATTCATCAATTCTTTTAAATCGTTATATCTATATGAATCAATAGAACGTTCCCACAAAGGGTGTTCTTTATCTATTCTTTTGACAATTCTCTTGAATATCTTCTTGGCTTGTTTCATTCCATCATCATTAAGAGATTTCTTTATTCTTTTTTTATGATTCTTTAAATTCTCTAACTGATGCATATAATCTTCTTTCACAACATCTATGTAACTATCTATTTCTTCTTTATATATCTTAATTTGAAGATTATTGCATCTTTGACAATAGGAAATTCTTTTTTTTAAGAAAATGCACTCAATCATGAGGTCATAGTATTCTTTATACAAATCTCTAAACATCTTATAATATTTCTTCTCATTCTCTTCAGCATTATTCTTTAACTCATCTCGTTTAATAATCAAGCTTCTATATAAATCAATTAAGTATTCTTGAGTAACAGGTGTATGTTCCATAGTCTACCTCCTCTTTAACTACATTATACAACTTTCATCAAAATAATGTCTTGAGCAAGACTCTCATAAAGTACATTTATAGGTGTTCAAATATTTTTTTGCGTAATGACTATGTATCACATATTAACTATCTTACTATGTGCACAAAAAAAGACAGAGATTAACTCTCTGCCTATATTGCCTTATAGATTGCTTCACTGACACTACTTACCACATCATTGACTTCTTTCTTTAAACTATCAGGAGAACTATGGAAAGTAAAACTATAATCACTTGCCTTGAACAAAGGTAAATCATTATAGGAATCACCAATACCAAGCATCTTATCCGCATTAAAATGTTTCTTAATAGCCTTTACTCCTGTACCTTTAGAAATACCCTTTGATACAATATCAATTACATTTTTATTCTGATAACCAGATACCATAGGATATCTATCATGAACATCTGATACAAATGTTGCTGCTTCTTTATTGGTATCAAACACTAAAGAAATACTATAGAACTTTGAGTCCTTGATTTCTTCAAAATCCTTAATCATAGTAAAAGTAGGAAAATCAATAAAATCAGTAAAATAGAAATGAGATTCACTTTCTGTCTGTACAATGATGTTAGAGTAGTCTCTATAATGATTATATATATCCCTCACAAGTTCTTTATCTAAAAGGTGTTCCTCAATCACATGTCTATCCTTATCTAATAATAGTGCACCTGTACACATAATATAGAAATCGAAAGGAATACCCTCTACATCATATAAACAGCTTAGTGGTCTTCCTGTACAGACACCAAATAGATTCTCTTTTTGAAAAGCTGCGATGGCCTCTCTATCTGTTTCTGTTACTTTTTTATTATGAACTAAAGTACCATCTAAATCAGTTGCAAATACCTTCATTTTTATATCCTCCTAGTACATCTATAATTAATTGGTGATCTTCATCATGGGCAAGTCCTGATATAATCACACACCCACGTAACTCACCTTTTATAATAAGTGGAAAACCTCCACCACATATCGCAATAGTAGAATCATTCTCATCATATACATGTCTTTCTTCTTGATCTAGAAACACATAATAAGTGCTATGTTGATATCTTTCCACTGTATTTTGCTTTCGATCTAACCACTCTACACCTCTTTTGCCAGGCATTAAGTATTGGAATACAATATCTCCATCTAACACAATTCTAATACGTACCGGTTGAGTTGTTTTCTTTACTATTTCATTCCCGATACAATACGCATCTTCTGCATCAAAATGATCAAAACTTAATTCTTCCTCTAACTTTAATACATCTTCTTTATTCACGTTCGTCACCTTATTCATTTCTATCACAGATCATCTGACTATAAAACAGTTTTCATATGTATAGAAACAAATGTTCTTTTATTCTTACTTATCGATAGAATTGATTGAACTAAAAGTTCAATCATTTACCTGATGATAAATAATCGCATAAAGATTACTTAACACATACTGAAAAGCTAATTGTGAATAGAATGTACTAATTCTATTCTCTTTCTCACAATCAGGAATCATAATCAAATCATCACAATAAGCCATTAATGAATTCTTCTTATTCGCAGTAATAAGTCCAATTCTCACATGATTCTTAGTTAATGTCTGTACACACTCTAGAAGTCTTTCTTGCCCTCTATAACTAATAATAAGTGCATAATCATCCTTGTTCATGCGTTTAGAAATATGTCTTTCTTCTCCAAACTGTGTCGCAAGAGTAGGAAATATATTCACCTTTACAAGCTTATTCGTAAAATTAATCACTGTAGTCTGTGTATCTCCATAACTAAACAAAAAGATACGTTTCTTATGAATAATCTCATCTGCCATAGACTTGAGTACATCTATATCTAGACTAGAATATACCTGTTTAATACTCTCCTGGTACAAAGAAAACATATTCTTCATAATCTCTTCAGTTGTTTCATTAAACTGAAAAGGTGTCGTATAATCCACATTCTCTACAATATACTTATTTGCTTCTCTTTCTTTAATTAAATCTACCTTTAAAGCTTTATATCCACTGTTATGAAATGACCGTTGTCAAGACATAAATAAACTTTCATAATATTTCTATTAAGTTTTATCATCAAGGGCATAGAAAGACCTCAAATCATATAGATTCTGCGACAGTTAACCAAACTG
>SKEC01000679.1_pt1 | contig 31129 bp, 27 predicted proteins | sample 4826641 | NCBI WGS metagenome assembly SKEC01 (sample SAMN11008819, study PRJNA524170) | human gut metagenome | biome: Human fecal sample; material: Feces; isolation source: fecal sample from pouch patient p18, p21 | host: Homo sapiens | place: Israel: Tel-Aviv | collected 2015-12-22
ATCCATGAGATTGCCCATGCTAAGTTGCACGCCATCGACCCAGACGACCCGGAACAGGCCAACCGCCCGGACAGCCGCACCCGCGAGGTGCAGGCCGAAAGCGTGGCCTATGCCGTCTGCCAGCATTACGGGCTGGACACGTCCGAGTATTCCTTTGGATATGTGGCCGGGTGGAGTTCCGGCCGGGAACTGGCCGAACTGAAAGCCTCTCTGGAAATTATCCGCAGCGCGGCCCATGAGCTGATCTCTGCGCTGGACGAACATCTGGCAGAACTGCGCCAGCAGCGGGAAGCAGACCTTTCCGCTGCACAGGAGGCCGCATTTGCATTGGATAACGGCAGTATCCTGTTCATCCAGACCTGTGATTCCGGCTATGACTACACCCTGTACGGCCCGGACAATAAAGCTCTGGACGGCGGGCAGTTGGACGCGCCCGGTCTGACCCTGCCGGATGCCGGGCAGGAAGCGCTTAATCTGTTGGGGCAGACAGCCGCAGTGTCGGAAGTCCTGTTGGGCGACAAGCTGGCGGCGTTCCAAGAGGCGGCGGAAAAGGCCAACGAAATTCCCGCACCCGTTAAAATTCCAGACCCCGCCGCAGAACCTACGGTCACAATTCTTTGGAGCGAAAGTGACAAGCTGCAGGACGGCGAAATCATGCCGCTGTCCGTGGCAAACCGCGTCTTTGAAGAACTGGACACCGCCCAGCACACGGACCGGGAAAAGGACGGCTACACGGGCGGCTGGTACGACAAGACCGCATTCCGTATTGATTTTACCCTGAACGGCCAACCCGACAACTACGAGGGACGGCAGGATTTTGGTGACGGAGAGGGTTCTTTGGTTCAGCATATCCAGAACTACCACGAATACTACGCCAAGGACGAGAACTGGAAAAATTTTGTTCTGCACAACAAAGGCCCGGAAGCGTGGGAACAAGACAAGGCAGAGCGGGAAATGGTGCTGACCGAGTTTATCCCGTACCTCAAACAACATTGCAATATTTCGGCCATGGAGCAGGCAGCCACCGCCGCTTTGCGGGAGGAACAGAACATTTCGCCGGAACAGGCTGCCTATTACAACACTGTTGTGGCCTATGTGCAGGACTGCCGCTCGCTGCTCAACCAAGGCCAGTATAACTTGCCGGAACCGCCCAAGCTGGCCGACTTTGACCAGAGCTTGCAGGACTACAAGGCGCAGGTGCAGGCAGAGATCGCGCAGGAAGCGGCCGATGCTGGAATGACGGTAGAGGAATACGCAGCGGCAGGCTTTGAAGCACCACAGCAGGACAGCTTTTCCATCTACCAACTGCGCAACGAGGATTCCACCCGCGATTACCGTTTTGAGCCCTACGACCGCCTGCTGGCTGCCGGTTTGACCGTGGACAAGGCCAATTATACGGAAGTATACGCCGCGCCGCTGACTGCTGGCACCACGTTGGAGGACATCTACCGCACATTCAATGTGGACCATCCGGCAGATTTCAAGGGACACTCGCTGTCTGTTTCGGATGTGGTGGTGCTGCACCAGAATGGGCAGGACACCGCCCACTACTGCGACAGTGTGGGCTTCCAGCAGGTGCCGGAGTTCTTGCGGGAAAATCCTCTGCGCACCGCAGAGCTTTCCACGGAACAAAACGAAAACATGATTGACGGTGTGCTGAACAATGCGCCCTCTCTGGGCGAATTGGAGGCCAAAGCAAAGGCCGGAGAACAAATTTCTCTGACGGACCTTGCCGCCGCAGTCAAGGCCGAGGAAAAGGCGCCAAAAGCCAAGAAGTCCCGCACAGCCAAACCGAAAAAGCCGTCCATCCGGGCACAGCTGGATGCCGCAAAAAAGGAGCAGAGCAAGCAAACACAGCCACGGGAAAAGGCAAAGGAATTGGAGGTGTAAACCGTGCAGAAATTTGAAAATATGGATGTGATCGCTGCGCTGGAAGCTATCATGCACCAGAACACCGCATATTACCAGAGCGATTTTGCCTATGACATCAAGATGCTGCGGGAGGCCGCCCGCAGCGACCAGCCGGAAGATAAGCTGCTGTTGTGGCTGTCCCGGCCCTCTGGAACATTCTGCTTCCGGGAACGGGATGTGTTGCTCAAAGATACCCAAGCCTACAATACATGGAAATTTTGCGGTGAACAGACCCATGACAGGATTCTTGCCTATGCGGTGGAGTTGACCGGTGCGGCCAATGGAACCGTGCAAGGCAATCTGTATGAACTGGACTACCAGCAGCATTTCCAGCATATCCGGGATGCCGCTCTGCCTGTGGGTGCCAATCGCCTGATCTACGAAAGTGGGATGCGGGAAATTGGCCCCAAAGAGCATTTCAACAGCCGCTCGGACAAATATTTTGGAGAGTTCGTGCGGTATGAAATGCAGCCCCGTGACCCGGAACTTCTACAAGCGGCCATCCGGCAGGAGCAGCGCAGTCGAGAACCGGCACGGCCCGGTGATTTCAAAGAACATCTTGCGGCACTGCACACTGGGCTGATCGAGGCCGAGGCGCAGCGTATCGCGGCAAATATGAAGCGGCTGGCTGCTCCCAACAGCCCGGACAAAAATCATTTTATGGTGGAGGTATCGCCCTACTTCACCAAACTGGCATCCAGTCGGGATACGGACCAGCTGCTTGCCATGTTGCCGTACAAGTCCCTGTACCTGTCCAGCGTGAAAGACCGTTTCGGCATCTACGCGCTGGTTGGCAAAAACGAAAACCGGGACAGGGGCATCTGCAAGCCCCGCACTTCCGTCCGCAAGCAGCTTTCCGAAACAAAGCAGGCCGCCAGCCCGAAAAAAGCAGCGGCCCGCAGCAAGCAACACGAAATGGAGGTATGACGCATGAATTTCAGCGTAGAAGAAGAAAATTTGATTTGTATGTACCACACTTCTGACCGCCGCCGGACGATGGCGCGGATGCTGGCCGCCCGGCCGGATATGGACACTGAAATGCGGCAACTGACAAAAGGCACCATTGCGAAGTTGGAGCGCATGACCGATGCAGACTTTGACGGACAGAGGTTTGATTTTACGGGTGAATAATACCGCCAGCTTGACAACCACACATTATTTTCAATCAAAGTAATGTGTGGTTGTCAACACAGAAATAGCCGGACACGGTGGCCTTGTGGCTGCTGTGTCCGGCTATTTTTCATGTATCAGTCTTTATCTTTTTTCTCGGTGGGATTTTCCGGCAGTTCGGCGGCATCTTCTACAATGTCGGTCACAAGCTGCTGGAAGTCAAACGCATTCTTTTCTGTGATAACGGGCTTGCCGGTTTCCGCTTCAAGAGCCTGCCGTGCAATGCCGGCCACCTTGCCGCCGCGTTTGGCAACCTGCTTGTTTTCTTCAAAGGTCTGTGGCTTTGCAGTTTTGGAAATATCCGTGGTGGAGGCTTCGGCCAGCATGGTCAGCACAAGTTCCAAATCGGTCATGTTGTCCCGGAGATTTTCTTTTGTCAGACCTTTCAGCCGCTTGTACTGCCCCGTGGTCATGCCGGACCATGCGCGGGAGATTTCATCGGTCAGGATGGCGTACTCCTTGCCCTTTTGCACTCCGCGCTTCTTCCATTCGTCCGTTAGTTCGTTGCGGATGCGGATTGCCAAAAGCCGCTGGTGAATCCATTCTTCGGAGTAGCCTTTCTTCAAATAGGTATCAAGCGCACGGTCAATAGCTTGCTCCGGGTCGATTGTTTCCTCGATGCGTTCCTTGCCTACCATTGCCAGCCATGCCTTGAACGGTTCAGCTTTCGGGGACGGGATGGACTGGATGATACGCAAAAGCTGTTCGGTGTTGGCGACATCTGTCTTGTACCGTTTTCCATCAGAGGACAACATTTTCAGTTGTACGATTTTTTCGTACAACTCATTTGCCCCCTCAGCTTTCAGCTTACGCTTAAGGTCGCTCCAATAACGCCGTGGATTGGCTGTTCCAGTTAAAACAGAAATAACATCAATAATCGAAAAATACCATTCTTCCTTTTCTGCATCCCATGCAGTACGGATTTTCTGATCTTCAAAAAGCTGGATAGAGCCGTTATCGTTCACTTCTGCCATAGAGGGTTCCTCGCTTTCGTTGTCTAAGTCTATTTTACATGATTTCGGGCGGAAACGCCACCCGGTCTAAGCGTTTGGGATTCAAAAATCCGAACAATATTTTGTGCAGATTTACCGTTCCTGCACCTGCTCCTTTCCCGGCGTTGTCCGTAGGATGCCGTCCACATTCTGCTTGATGATGCCATACTCCTGCATCTGGCGTTTGGCTTCATTGTACTGCCGCTGCAGCTGGTCTTTCTGCTCGGCCAACTGCTTATACTCGGTTTTTAATGCGTAGAGATCGGGCGGCTTTTGAAAACCCTGCTCTTTTAGAGCTTTCGCCGCTGCTTCATAGAGAATCAAGGTTCCTTCATGTTTACGTCGGAACTGCTTTTTGTCAGCAGCCCGCTGATACTCCTGCAACAGTGGGCGCAGTTCTTTACAGGTGGTGACATCCTTTATCAGCACGGCCATTTCTGCAAGTCGGCGCTCTGCTGCTTTCAATGCGGCGGCAGCTTCGGTGCTGGCGGCGGTGATCTCGGCCACCCGGCTTTCCAAATCCGGGTAGCTTTCGATTTCATGCTCAGTCAGGAAGTTCAGCGTCCGGGCAGCCTGTTTCAAGTTGTGGAGCTTTGCCCACTTCTCGTACCCTGCGAACTGTTGGACCTTGATGCTGTTTTCCAAATCAATCCGCAGCGAAATTTTGCGGTTTTCTTTGGGCTTCCGCTCCACGAACAGCCCTTTGATGCGCTCGGTGATGGCTTCTTCGGTGTAGGCTTCGCCCAGCGTCTTGCAGCGGGTGAACCGTTCCTGTCCGGGCGCGCGGAACGAAACATACTTGCCACGCTTGACCTCGTAACCCTGCTCCTGCAGGAGCCGCAGAAAATCGTCAAAATCCTTGGCCTGCGGGATGGCTGCATCTATGGCAGCTTTCAGCTTTGCCTTCCAGCTTGTGCCCTTGCGGTGTGCGTCCCACTCGGCATAGCTCTTGCCCCGGTCTTGACCGGGCATCACCACGGACAGGCCGTGTTCTTTGCACAGACGGTCACTGGTGCGCCGGATGTAGGCATAACTCTGTCGGTTGGAAACATACTTGCGCTGGTTCACCATGTCCACTGCACAAAAGATAATGTGGTTGTGGACGTGCCCTTTGTCAATGTGGGTGGTCAGCACATACGGGTATTTGCCTTGCAGGACTTCATCTGCAAGCTGCCGGCCAATTTCGTGGGCCTGCTCCGGCGTGGTTTCGCCCGGCGCAAAAGACTGTATCAGGTGGTGGGCCAGATTGTTGCCTTTCTGCATGGCCTGTGACAACAGCAGTTCAAATTCGATGTCGGCGGTTTCGTAGGAACAGGCAAAGGAGGACACCAACATTTTTTCATCCGTCTTGTCCGGATTCTCAATGTAATCCAGTGCCTTTTTCAGCGTTGACTTGATAGGATGTATCTTTGTAACTGCCATATCTGCGCCAGCGCTCCTTTGATATCCGCAACATCTTGTGTGTACAGCGGCCCCATGCTGTTCAGCCGCCGCGCGATCTGATTGACGTTGACACCAATCTTTTGCAGTTCGGCGGTCTGCGCCCGGATGTCGGTGGTGTCGATGTGGACAACATAACCATCTATCGCCATCTTTCGCAGATAGGCAGCCATATTCCGGGTTGGTATCAATTTCATTTTTTCTCGAATCAACCTCCGTTCTTCTTCCGTCACATAAAATTTGACCTGCACGGTTCGCTTTCTGCCCTCCATACGTTTTTACTCTCCTTTCCATTTTGAGGGTTTGGGACACTTCCCAACAAGCTGTTTTGCAGGGCAAAATACGGAAGTGGGTACACACTTCCTATGCTTGCTCTGTAAGTTCTCCCCTAAACCGTCCCCTCTACTAATACTACAATTCAAACCCTGTCTTTTGGCTACATCTTGACTGTGATGCAAAAATAAAGTATCATAATTAGCACAGACTAACCAAAATGGGAGGTGAACCTCATCCTATGACGCATGGAAGTCACTATCTTGGTAAGCTATACAACGACCTGATAGCCAATTCGCCCCAAACAATTTCAATAGATATTCCGTCTGATATGGGGAAAGGACGAATTGCACAAACCCAAATCAAGCACGGCATCATCTTTTCGGATTGGCAAATGTGTTACCAGTCGGATATGAATGTACAGGGAACCGTCAGTAAAGATTATATGCAGATTATCTTCTGCCTGAATGATGCAATCTCTTGGGGCATCATGGATGAAAAGCGTTCCATTACGATTCAAAAAAATGAATCCTGCATCTATGCGGGACATGGTGGAACCGAATATGCCTGCTATAAAAAGGATAGCAATTTTTCATTTAAGAGTATAAAAATTCCGATTGCCTATTTCTCGCAGCTGCTCACAGATTATTTTGATGGGCAGGAAGCAACGGCTTACGAAAAGAAACTTCTTGATGGCATTTCAAAAGTTCCTGTGACCCCCATCATGGAACAAATTCTAGCGGAAACAAGCCAATTTACACAATACCGTGGAGGATTGGGTTACTTATATCTTGACGGAAAACTTCTGGAGCTATTGTCTATTTATTTAGGCGAAGTCCTTGAATTGGATATTCTAATGGGAAAAAATGTTTCCATGTCCAGAACGGAACGGACTGCCATTATGGAAGCTAAACGGATTATAGACAGTCAGCTTGCGTTTGCCCCATCCTGTGAAGAACTTTCCCATCTGGTGCATTTAAGCACAACAAAATTGACACGCGGTTTTTCATCATTTTATGGTATGCCTATTCATCAATACATAATTGAACAGCGTTTGACACAGGCAGCACAGCTGCTATTGGAGGGGGACCGAAATGTAAGCGAGATTGCAGCAATCGTTGGCTACGGAAAGCCCAGCAATCTTGCCGCCGCTTTCAAAAAGCGATATGGTGTGGCACCAAAGAACTACCGTGAAAGCCGATTTGATACCCATAAAAAGTAGCTTCTGACTGTTTTTGGGTCAAAACGGGTAGGTTTTGGGTTGGATTTGATAATCTAAATTGGTACAATTTGCGATGTGGTTAGTTTCAAATAACCACATCGCATTTTTTATTTTCCGATAAAAGCGAGGAGGCATAAAAATGAAACAAAAGTTGAATGCGAAAGACTTTATTCTCATTGGCATCCTGACAGCGCTCATGTGGATTATCTGCATGATTATCAGCACTATTATGAGCGTGGCTGGCCCAGTGACCAACGTGTTTTATCCGTCCGTTGTGGCTATTCCGAATGGCATCGTTATGATGCTTCTGCTGGCCAAAGTTCCGAAGAAAGGCGTGTTTACCATTTGTGCCGCAATTCAGGCTATCCTGTTCCTGCTGGTAGGTGCTTTCTGGTTCATTCCCATCGGCTTGGTAATTGGCGGTGTCATCTGCGATTTTCTGATCATGGGCCGAAATGAAATCACAATGAAGTCCATGATGGCGGCCTATGCGCTGTTCAGTGCTATTTTTGCTTTTAGTGCTATCTGCCCCATCAAATTTCTTCAAAGTGCGTTTGTTGGCGCAATGGAGAAAAACAATATTGCCCCGGAGTACATTCAGGGAATGCTCAATATCACTTCTGTTCCCATGCTGGTAGTCATTGTTGCTGCTGGACTGGTGGGCGGCCTGATTGGCGGATTTATCGGCCAGAAAGCATTGAAAAAGCATTTCATCAAGGCTGGACTCGTTTCTGTAAAATAACAAGAACAGCCCCCTGAAAATCCATCATACAAACGCAGGCAAACGGGCTGCCTGATTTCAGAGCGCGGGGCTGGAAGTAGTCCCGCGCTCTGCTGTTGATAAGGAGGCATCAGAATGGATGAAACACAAATCAAACAAATTATTGAGCGACAGCCCCTTCATGGAACTGCGCTTCTGGACCCGCGCTGCAAAATTCTTCTCTTAGTCTGTATCGGTTTTGTCAGTTATTTTCTGGCCGGAGAAGTGGTCAGCCTTGCGCTCATGCTGGTTTATGGGCTGTTCATTGCCTTAGGTAATGGCGGAAAATGGGCCGCAAAAATGATAATAACTTATATCGTTGTGGCTTATCTTAATGCCTTGCTCCGCTATGTTCAAGTTCCAGTTTTGAGCGTGATTATGAGCGTATTTGGCGTGACCGTTCTGAAACTGATTCCCATTGTAATGATGGGGCTCTGGATATTGCGGACCACTTATATGGATGACTTGATGGTAGCCCTCCAAAGAATGCGGCTGCCGCAGGCAGTTACGATTCCGCTTGTGGTCATGTTCCGTTATATTCCTACCCTACGGATTGAATATCGGCAAATCCGAAGCACAATGGATATTCGCGGTATCAGCGATACAGTGTGGAAGCGGGTATGTCACCCATTAGCAACCATAGAGTACATTTTGATACCGTTGCTGATGCGCTGCTTGAAAGTTACCGATGAACTGGCGGCCTCCGGCACAACGCGTGGTCTGGAATTGGAATGTAAGCGGTATGCACTGCGCCCGATTCGTTTTGCATGGCCGGAAATTGTGGTATCACTGCTTGGTATCCTCTTTTTGGTCGGACTGCTTTTTATTGACCAGACCCAAATCGGCAAAATCATTTTATGGAGGGTATGACGATGATCTCATTCCAGAATTTCAGCTTTCGTTATGAAGAAAGCAAAGATTTTACCCTCCGCGGCATTGACATGACTGTACGGACCGGCGAGTTTATTCTTCTGACCGGGCGAAGTGGCTGCGGCAAGACAACGTTGATTCGTTCCCTCAATGGACTTATTCCACATTTTTACCCCGGTGAAATTAAAGGCGATCTGCTTATGGATGGACATTCGCTTTTGGAAATGAAGCCCTCCGAACTGGCCGGACAGGTAGGAACTGTCTTTCAAGACCCACGCTCACAGTTTTTTATGACCGATACCACACGAGAATTGGCGTTCGGCTGTGAAAATCTCGGACTGGCCCGTGAGGAAACCATTGACCGGATTGCACGAGCAGCCAAAGAATTGGAGTTGGTCGAATACCTGAATCGAAGTATTTTTGCGTTATCCAGCGGAGAAAAACAGCAGATTGCGATTGGCTCTGTTTATGCGCTTGCCCCAAAGGTCTACATCTTTGATGAACCATCGGCCAATCTGGACTATGCCGCCACCAAACGGCTTGCTGAAATCATGGAAAAGCTCAAGAGTGCCGGCTATACCATTTTTGTAGTAGAACACCGCTTTTACTATCTGCGAGATTTGATTGACAGAGCTTTTCTGATACAGAATGGAAAAATTGAGCATGAGTTCACAAGGGAACAGTTTTGCTCTTTGCCCGAAGAAACACGAATTTCTTATGGTCTGCGGACCGCATACCCGGAACGTGATGCAGAGCATTATCAGGAAAGGTCGCATTCTCAAAATACAACGCACTTACTAGAAGTCCACGATTTAGGCTTTGCCTACAAGAAAGGACCGGATGTATTCCGAAATGTCAGCTTTGAAGCTCATTCAGGGGACGTGATAGGCATTTTAGGCCATAATGGTGCCGGAAAAACAACGCTCCTGTCTATTCTGACTGGCCTGTTGAAACAGCGGCATGGAGAAGTTCGTCTTGATGGAAAAAAGCTCACACCCCGGCAGCGGCGGTCACTTTCCTATCTTGTTATGCAGGATACAGACTATCAACTCTTTGCCAGCAGCGTGGAAGAAGAACTTTCCCTTGGAATGCAGGAAGATTGCAAAGAAAAAATAGATGCAGTATTGAACGCATTGGAACTGTCGGACTATCGGGAAAGACACCCAGCGTCGCTTTCAGGCGGTCAAAAACAACGGGTTACCATTGGAGTGGCAATCGTAAAGGACAGCCCCGTAATCTACTTCGACGAGCCCACCAGCGGCTTGGATTATGATTCTATGGTGCGTGTCAGCAAGCTGATTGAACAACTTTCCGATTCCGGGGTAATCGTGTTCGTGGTTTCTCATGATTTTGAATTTATTGTCCGTACCTGCACAGAGGTTGTGCAGCTGGATGATGATGGAACAATTCAAAATCAGCAGTTATCACCAACGGTTTTGAAATCTCTTTCTGAAAAATATTTCACATGATAGGAGGTTGGACTTATGTTCCAAAAAGTATTTGAATATGCCGGACCTCATAAAAAAGGCCTCTATGCTGCAACAGCCATCGTGCTGGTCAGTGTTCTGCTGGGTGTTTTTCCCTTTGTGCTGGCATATCAGGTAATTGCACCGCTGGTCATGGGGGAGGCAATCACTGCTTCCTTTATCATCCAGCATGTCATACTGGTCTTGGTATGTCTGGTGCTGCAAGCTCTTTTCTATGGCTGGGGCCTGAATCTCTCTCATAAAGCAGCTTATGACACGCTGCTCCGCCTGCGGACGGCTCTGCAAAAACGGTTTGAAAAACTGCCGCTGGGTGTTATTCAGGACAAAGGCACTGGCACCGTGAAAAAGCTGTTCGTGGACGATGTAGACAGTCTGGAAGTTCTGCTGGCACACTCTATGCCGGAGGGCATCGCCAACCTGATGGTTCCCATTGCAGTTTATGTGGCAATGTTCTTTGTAGACTGGAAGCTGGCACTGTTATCTTTGGCATCCATTCCGCTTAGCTTAGTTGCCATGATGACGATGTATTCCGTTGGTATGAAGAAAATGGGACCTTACTATATGGCCGGGCAAAAGATGAACAATACCATTATTGAGTACATCAACGGTATGGAAGTCGTCAAGGTTTTCAATAAAGACGCAGATTCTTACGAACGGTTCCGCAAAGATATATCAGATTATCGGAACTATACACTGGCATGGTATAGGGCGGCATGGCCGTGGATGGCGATTTACAGCAGCCTGCTTCCTTGTACCATCATCCTGACCCTGCCTGTGGGTGCATGGTTTGTCCTCTGCGGCTGGTCGGCTCTGCCCAATTTGATTTTGGTGCTGTGTCTTTCTTTGAGTATCGGTATGCCGCTGCTGAAATCTCTTGGCTTTCTGCCAACCATGCCCCAGCTCAACTATAAAATCTCCGCATTGGAGCAGGTGTTGGATGCGCCGGAACTTCAGCAGACGAATGATAGATTCCATGGAATAGATGACACCATTACTTACGACCATGTTTCTTTCGCTTACCAGACAACACAGCCCGGCCCGGATGGAAAGCCCGCGGTGGTTGAGGATGAAGTTCTCCATGATATTTCCTTTACGGCAAAGGCTGGACAAAAAACTGCTCTTGTCGGTGAATCTGGCTCCGGCAAGAGTACCTTGGCAAAACTGCTGATTCACTATTATGACCCGCAAAAGGGCAGCATTTCCATCGGCGGACAGAAACTTTGCGATATGAGCCTTGAAGCATTGAACAGTCGTATCTCCTATGTGGCGCAGGATCAGTATTTGTTTAATACTTCTCTGCTGGAAAACATCCGGCTCGGTCGGTTGACTGCAACGGATGAAGAAGTAATAGAGGCCGCAAAGAAAGCTCAGTGCATGGAGTTCATTGAAAAACTTCCGCAGGGCATTCACTCCATGGCAGGCGATGCCGGAAAAATGCTCTCCGGCGGTCAGCGTCAGCGTATTTCTCTGGCGCGAGCAATCTTAAAGGATGCCCCCATTGTGGTTCTTGATGAAGCAACAGCCTATGCTGACCCCGAAAATGAAGAAAAGATGGAAGCAGCCATTGCAGAACTTGTAAAAGGCAAGACCCTCGTGGTGATTGCTCACAAACTGCCCGCCATTATGAATGCCGATCAAATTTGTGTCATCGACCACGGAAAATTGGTAGCAGCGGGTAAGCATCAGGATTTGATTCGCTCCTGCCCTGAATATCAGAAATTGTGGAAAGCCGCACAGGACAGTGCCGAATGGAAAGTACACACTGCAAAGGAGGGAGCCTAAATGTTTGCGATGTTTTCAAGAATTTTGAAACTCTCCGGCCGTTATAAAGGCCGTATTCAAGGTGCATTCGTTTGTGCGTTTTTGGAATCCATTTTGTCAAAAATGCCAATCGTTCTTGCCTTTGTAGTTTTAAGCCGCTTTGCAGCTGACACACTGACCAGCCAGACTTGCCTTTATATCGGCCTTGGACTTGCCGCAGCAGTGTTGGTGCAAATGCTTGTTCATTACCTCAGCGACAGCCTGCAAAGTGCCGCAGGATATTTGATGTTTGCGGATAAACGCATGGAACTGGGCAGCCATCTGCGGAAACTTCCGATGGGCTATTTTACTTCCGGCAACATTGGCAAAATCAGCTCTGTTCTTAGCACGGATATGGTATTCATTGAAGAAGTCGCTATGAGTACGCTGGGCAACATGATGGGCTATCTGCTGTCCTCCTTGATTCTGCTGGTATTCATGTTTTATTTGAACGTACAGCTTGGTTTGATTGCTGCCGCCGTCACGGTTCTGGCATGGCTGGTGTCAAAAGGAATGAACAAGGTTTCCCTGCGGGAAGCCGCAGAGCGGCAGGAGCAGAGCGAACGGCTGACCGATGCGGTGCTATCCTTTGTGGAGGGCATTGGCGTCATCAAGAGCTACAACCTGCTGGGCGAAAAATCAGAAGAATTGACTGACAATTTCCATCGTTCCAGAAACACCTCCCTTGCTTTTGAGCAGAAAATGACACCATGGACAATGAGTCTGAATATCCTTTACGGTATTGGTATTGCGGCGATTTTCGGCTTGTCGATTGTATTGGAACAGCGCGGCGCACTTCCGCTGGCCTATGTGCTTGGTGTTCTGCTGTTTGTGTTTGACCTCTTTGGACCGCTGAAAGCTCTTTATGGGGAAGCATCTCGCCTTACCGTTATGAATGCAGCTCTTGACCGCATTGAAGCAGTCCTGAATGAGCCTGAACTTCCCGACACGGGCAAGCAGCATCTTCCTGCACAGGCACAGCCGGGACAGCCAGAAGTTCAGTTTAACGATGTTGTATTTGCTTATCAGGACAAAGAAGTTCTGCATCATATCAGCTTTGCCATGAAGAAAGATTCTATGACTGCTTTAGTCGGACCTTCTGGCAGCGGAAAGTCTACTATTGCCAATTTACTGGCTCGGCTTTGGGATGTAAAATCTGGCAGCATAATAATAAGAGGTATGGACATTCGGAACGTGCCTTTGGCAGAGCTGATGGAGCAGATCAGCATGGTATTCCAGCGAGTGTACTTATTCCAAGATACCATTTACAACAATATCAGCATAGGCAAACCGGACGCCACAGAGGAAGAAGTCTATGCAGCTGCTAAGAAGGCCCGCTGCTATGATTTCATCATGGCGTTGCCTGATGGATTCCAGACCGTAGTTGGTGAAGGCGGTGCTACACTCTCCGGCGGTGAAAAGCAGCGCATCTCGATTGCACGCTGCATCTTGAAAGATGCCCCTATCATCATTTTGGATGAAGCTACCGCAAGCGTAGATACTGATAACGAAAGCTATATTCAGGAGGCCATCTCGGAACTGGTAAAGGGCAAGACACTTCTCGTAATCGCCCACCGTCTGAATACCATCCAGAATGCCGATCAGATTTTGGTCATTGACAACGGCCAGATTGCACAGCAGGGCACGCACGAAGAACTTTTGAAGCAGCCCGGCATTTATCAGGAGTTTGTCAACATCCGAAAGAATGCGGCTGGATGGAGCCTTGCTTAACAAAATTCAGCGTATGCGATGCGGAGGTTCCATTGTGCGTATATCATAATCCGTCCGCATAGAAACAAATAGGTAAAAAATAACGCGGCCGGGATTGATATATCCGGCCGCGTTATTCGTCTTTTTGAAATGCTTCCGCCTGTTTGCAAAGCGCAATATATTTTTCAATTTCCGCCTCACTTTTCCCGGCAAAGAAGTCTACAACTGTTTTTGAAACCGTCTGATTTACCATGTCTGGAAAAATGGCAGCATCCACGCTGATATTTAACTCTTTGGCGACAAGAGCCACCGTTTCAAATTTGGGGTTACTCTGGCAGGTTTCCAAATCTATGATTGTACGGGCGTTCATATTGAGCCGTTCAGCCAATTTTCTCTGTGTCAAATGCTGTCGCTTGCGTTCTGACCGCACTTTCCATGCAAACAAGTCAAGAGGATTGTTCACTATACATCACCTCTACCTCATTGTAGGGTGTGCTATCGCTCATATAAATAGCCATGCAACTCACATTATGTGAGTTATAGCTCATAATTTGAAGCAAAGAGCTATATGGACAAGAGTATCAAAATAAAGGAGTTCAAAATAAAATGGGGCTTACCGCCCACTCGAAAAGCCCTAACACCAATTAAAAAAATATTCAAATAACGTAGGAGCGAGCCATACTCATAGAAGTGAGTTGTGGCTCGCTTTTTATATACTTCAATTCACATCCGATAAAGCCCCGCATTTTGACAACCTACGATTGGGTATCGGATGCCGTTCTCCGCCTCGTTTTGCTCCGGCCTATAAACCCGAACAGAACGAAAGGAACAATTCTATGAACGGCAGGAAAAATTTTCATACCAATCTTAAAAATCAGCCAAATGAACCCGTTGGTGAACGAGTAGTGAGCGAAAGGGGAAGAAAAGAGCTGCCTCCCAGCACGAGGGGAGGTGAAAACTTGAAACCAAACCGCTACTACGAACACAAGCAGCACGCCTTTGACAGCTACTGCAAAAAGGTGTTGAAATGCGAGGCATGTAACGGCTATCGGCAGATCAGCCGTCATCAAAAACGTTTTGCATCTTTGGAAGAACTGTCCGAGGCAGATGTGGCCCAGCTTGCAGTTTACGATCGTTACTCATGGGAGTATACGGCTTTTCCCGTGGGAAATGCTGTTGTGCTAATCGAGAACGACCGATTGGCCACAGCACTTCTACGGCTGTCACCAAAAGACCGGGAAATTTTTATGATGCACTGGTTTCTATGGATGACAGACGAACAGATAGCAAAGTGCATGGGCATGGCCAGAAGAACGGTCAATACTCGCAGGTATAAAGCCTATCGGCTGCTGAAAAAGCTGATGGGAGGTGAAGCGGATGACTAAATCTGCGCACACACGGGCATCGCTGCTTCCTTACCCGATAATCGCTGCCGCTGTTGCAGGAGACGCCGAAGCAGTGAGCCGGGTAGTCCGGCATTATTCTAGCTACATTGCTGCACTGTTAACTCGGACGAGCTATGGCTCTGACGGCTATCCTCGTCTGCAAGTTGATGAAGAACTGCGCAATCGTCTGGAAGCAAAACTGATAATTGCTATCCTTGATTTTGACTTGACCTGATTCAACGTAGGCATCGTGTGCTGTTCCCCTTTCCATACGGTGCCTTTTCTAGTTCTTTGACAAAGAAAGCCCGCAGGACAATGGCGGTGCATCATAGAGCAAACGGATACGTTGCTGTCTGTATCGAGCCGGACGGTTGGTGCGCCACGATGCTTTTCTCTGAAAAGTGGAGCGATCTCCACCACGCCGCAATGCAAGCGCGGCTGCTTGCGGGCCACGACATACGGACAGGCTGATACTCCCTTACCGTCAAAGTCCGAGCGTTCAGAGCGTCGCAGGCAATGAGTAGGGCTGCATGAGGAATGCAGGGGTGAGATTCCCGTGGGCTGCCGCCAGCAGCCGCCCGTTGGCTCATTTTTTGATTTTAAGAAAGGGGATTTTTACGATGCAAGCGAAAAAGACAAACCCTGAAAAAACAAAAAATCCAGAGATGCTTACTCTGGATTCGACTTATCGTATTGGCAATCGCTCCTTTATCGTTGAGCCGGTGTTCAAAGAAGAAAGTTCCCAGACCTTAGGAGAAGTTCTTCTCCGGCTGATGAAATCCGAAAGCGAAAAATTATAATGACCTTTCGGGAGGCAGCGGACAGAGAAAGCGGATTGTGTTATAATATAGGTGTACAAGTGAATTTGCTATTCGACTGTCCCAAGAAAGGAGCGAGTATGAAACAGTCGAGTAACAAGAAATCCCGTGAAGCAACCGCTTTTCTCTATGAGCGTCTTTCCCGTGATGATAATTTGGAGGGCGAGAGTTACAGCATCGGCAACCAAAAGAAACTGCTCACCAAAGTTGCAAAGGAAAAAGGCTATACCAATCTGGTTCACTTTCTGGATGATGGCATTTCCGGCGTGACCATGAACCGTCCCGGTTTCGTTGAAATGATGCAGCAGCTCGAACAAGGGAAAGCCTCCGCTGTGTTCGTCAAAGACCTTTCCCGTTTGGGCCGAAACTATATTGAGGTCGGACGGCTGACAGAAGAATTTTTCCCAGACCATGACATCCGACTTGTTGCCGTTTCGGACAACATCGACACGGCCGAGGGAGAAAATGAACTGGCACCCATCCGAAACCTGTTCAATGAGTGGTATGCCCGTGACATCAGCAAGAAACGCCGTATCAGTAATAAAATCAAAGGCAACTCCGGCGAACCGATGGGACTTCCTCCCTATGGATATATCAAGGACCCGAACAATCCCAAGCATTGGGTCATTGATGAAGAAGCTGCACAAGTTGTCCGGCGCATTTTTGATATGACGTTGGAGGGCTTTGGTACGGAACAGATTGCCACCCAGTTTGAAAAGGAAGGCATCCTGACGCCGCAGGCCTACTGGATTCAGAAAGGCATCGGCCGTCCCGGAAAGACCAAGACGCGCCCCGCCACCAAGTGGAATGGCTCCACGATTACCCATCTTCTGTACCAGCAGGAGTATTGTGGTGATGTTCTGAACTTCAAAACCTACTCCAAGTCCTACAAGAACAAGAAGCGGATTCATAACGACCCGGAAAATTGGGTAGTGTTCCAAGATGTTCACGAGCCCATTATTGAACGTGCCGTATTTGAACAGGTGCAGCAGAAACGCGGAAAAATGCGCAAACGCTGTACCAGCAACGGAGAACACAATATGTTCTCTGGCTTGCTTGTCTGTGCAGACTGCGGCTGCAATCTGCACTTCCACTTCAATCAGGGCAACCCGGAAATCAAGTATTTCAACTGCTCCAACTACAAGGGCAACCGTGGCACCTGCCAATCCACCCATTACATCCGTGTAGACTTTCTGGAAGAAGTGGTGCTGGGCGAGATTCGGCGGCTGACCAAGTTTGCCAGCCTCTACGAGGACGACTTTTTGAAGGCTGTTATCGGGCACTCCCAGCAGGCGGACGAAGCCGACCGCAAGCTGAAAGAGAAAGAGTTGAAAGCACTCCTTGCCCGTGATGAAGAACTGGATGGCCTCTTTGAGCGCATCTATGAGGACAATGTTTCCGGCAAGATCTCTGATGAACGCTTTTCCAGAATGTCCCGGAGATACGAGGACGAGCAAAAGGAGCTGACCGAGAAAATCAAACAGCTCCGCTCCGAAATCGAAAAGCAGAGCAGCCGCACCATGACAACGGATATGTTCATCAGTCTGGTTCGCAAGTACACCAGAGCAAAAAAGCTGACACCCCGGATGCTGAATGAACTGGTGGAAAAAATCGAAGTGTTCAATGCAGAAAAGGTCAACGGTGTATGGGAGCAGCGGCTCCGCATTCACTACAACTGCGTGGGCACCATCGAGATTCCAAGCGCACTTCCTTTGCCGACACCTGATGTGTCGGTGAATACAAGAAAAGGCGTAGTTGTGAACTACGCCCCCTGTGATGTCGCTATTTAGCAAATAAAAAAATGACGAATGTTCTTTGACAGCTAAATGCTGTAAGAACATTCGTCATGGTGCGGATAAGAGGACTTGAACCTCCACCGAGTTGCCCCGATTAGAACCTGAATCTAACGCGTCTGCCAATTCCGCCATATCCGCATATTCTGTTTTGTTCGCTGCCGTTCGGCTCGGAACGATAGTTATTATACCACGGAAAGCGGGAAAGTCAAGCGTTTTTTCAAAAAAGTTTTTGCATTCTTTTCCGCATATTTTATCTTGCGTCCCTGCGCGCAAAAACACAGACATCTGCCCCGGTGATGCCTGCTTCCGGGGCAGATGCCTGCCAGACCACGCTTCTTCTTTTGCAGTTTTTCCTGAATTTTCTCAGATGCCCCAGAACAGCCAGAGGCTCCCTGCCCCCACGAGAACTGCCGCCAGTGTGAAGGGTACGCCGATGCGCAGGAAGTCCCGGGTGCGGACAGTCTCGCCGTTCTTGCGGAGAATGCCGATGGCCGCGATGTTGGCTGACGCGCCGATGGGGGTCAGGTTGCCGCCCAGCGTCGCGCCGGTAAGCAGACCGAAGTAGAACAGCTCCGGCTCAATGCCCGCGCCGCCGTTCATGAGGGCGGCGACGCCCTGCACCACCGGCAGCATGGCCGCCACATAGGGGATGTTGTCGATGAAGGCCGACAGCCCCACCGACGCGGCCACCAGCAGCAGGTAAAGATGCAGCGGCTCGTCTCCGGCTGCGGAGTGGAACAGCTGCGCCGCCGCGTCGATGACGCCCGCCCTGCTCACCCCTTCCAGCAGAATAAAGAGGCTGAAGAGCAGCAGCAGGGTGTCATAATCCAGCGCCCGGAACGTCTCGGCCAGCGGCCTCAGGGAGCGGCTGCGCCAGCAGGCACGGGCGGCACCGAAGAGGCACAGCCCCATGCAGACGAGCCCGCTGCGCAAGGTATAGAGCAGATGCAGCACGCCGCCAGAGGGCTCAGGCAGGAAGGACGCCGCGATGAGCAGACCTACCGTCAGCAGGAGAAGCGCCGTGGGGACATCGTCCTCCACCTCCGTTTCCACCGTGACATGGACGGGCTGGCGCTGGTCCCGGAACAGCCAGAACAGCACCCCCAGTGAGGCCAGCGCTCCCAGCTCCACGCTCCAGAAGATGCCGGGCCGCCCCTCCATCCAGAAGAAATCGAAGAAATTCATCCCCGCAAAGCCGCCCAGCAGGATGCTCGTGGTGTCCCCCACCAGCGTTGCCGCGCCCTGTAAATTGGACGACACCGCAATGGCGATGAGCACCGGCACCGGCGATCGTTTCAGCCGCCGGGCGATGGCAAGCCCTACCGGCGCCACCATCAGCACGGTGGCCACATTGTCCACAAAGGCACTGATGCACCCCGCCAGCAGCGCCAGCACCGACACGGCCCACCGGACATCCGGCACATGGGCAATGAGCTCTTCGGCCAGCCGGGCAGGCATCTTGCTCTGGATAAAAAGAAAGACCGTCCCCATCATTCCCGCCATCATCAGCAGGACATTGAAGTCTACGGCCCGGGCGGCGTCCGCCAGCGTGAAATCATACACGCCCAGCTTCCCCAGCAGCAGGAACGCCCCGGCGCCGCCCCGCGCGACCCAGGGGCGGTACTGCTGCACCGCCAGCATCAAAATATAAAACAGGACAAACAGGCTCAGCGCCAGTGTCATTTCGTCTCCTCCGCAGGTTCCAGAGGCTTTGCGTCTTCTTCTATCATCCGATAGCCGACGCCAAGCTCGTTGAGGATATAAGTATTGCTGCCCGGGCGGCTGCCCAGCTTTTTGCGGATATTGGCCATATTCACCTGCAGCTTCTTGGTGCTGCTGGCGTCCGTGTCGCCCCAGATGGCCCGGACGATGGCCGCATAGGTCATCACGCGCCCGGCGTGCTCGGACAAAAAGGCCACGATATTGTATTCCGTCTGGGTCAGGCGCACCTCCTGCCCGTCCACGAACACCTTGCGGCGCTCGTAGTTGATGGTGAGGCCCTGTGCGCTGAACACCCCGCCGGGCAAGCTCCCGCCGCCATAGCGGTTCACCCGCAGCGCAGCCCGCACCCGGGCCAGCAGCTCACCGGTGCCGAAGGGCTTGGTGATATAGTCGTTGGCACCGAGGTCGAGGGCCTCGATCTTATCCTGCTCGGTGGTGCGGGCCGACAGGACGATGATGGGGGTCAGATACTTCTGCCGGATGGAGCGGATGGCGTCCAGACCGTCCCGGTCGGGCAGGCCGAGGTCCAGGATGACGAGGTCCGGGTTATAGGAGATGAACATGGTCATGCCCATCACGCAGGTCTGGGCCACCAGCGCCTGATAGCCGTTGGTCTCCAGCAGGGTCTGGATGAAGCTGCAGATGTTCGCCTCATCCTCGATGATAAGTACCTTGAATTTATTATTGCTCATCCTCTGTTTCCTCCGTATCCACTTCTTCGGTCTCCAGCCAGAACCGGATGGTCGTACCCTCGCCGGGCGTGCTCTCGGCCTTTATCTCGCCGCCGTGGGCTTTGATGATGGCCGCGCACACCGACAGCCCGATGCCCATGCCGTGCTTGCCGCCCGACGAGGTATCCTGCGTCAGGGTCGTGCCGGTGAAGAGGGTCTTGAGCCGCTCTTTCGGGATGCCGCAGCCGTTGTCAACGACTTCAAACACCGCCCGCTGCCCCAGCGTGAACACCCGCAGCGTCAGGCGGGTCATCCCCTTGGCGTGGAGCACCGCGTTTTCCAAAAGGTTCGTCAGCACCTGCTGGATGAGCATGGAGTCCATCGGGATGACGATGAAGTCATCCGGAAGCTTTACTTCCACCGGTACGCCGGGGTGGAGCTTCTGGAACCGCACCAGCACCGTATCCACCAGCTCTTCCAGCACGGTGGGCGTCTTCTGGATGGCGACGCCGTCGGCGTCGATGCGGGTGACGGAGAGCAGATTCTCCACCATCCGGTTGAGCCACTGGGCGTCGGCACAGGCCTCGGAAAGGAGCTTTATCTTCTGCTCCCGGCCCAGCGAGTCGTAGTTGTCGATGACCGTAGAGCAGGCCCCGTAGATGGACGTCAGCGGGGTGCGCAGGTCGTGGGAGACAGCCCGCAGGAGGTTGGCCCGCATTTTCTCTGTCTCGCTCTCCATCCGCAGCTGCTCCTGCTTTTTGATGCGGGTGGTCAGGGTGCTCGTCATGAAGGAGACCACCAGCATCACCACGCCGGAGAAGATGTTCTCCGGGATGGTGAAGTTGAAGGCAAAGTAGGGCGTGCGGAACGCGAAGTTGACCGCCAGCACGCTGATGACAGAACCGGCCACGCCCCCCCAGTAGCCGTCGGTGTACATGGAAACAAAAAACACCGCCAGCAGGAACACCATCGAGGCCACACCGTCGATGCGGCCGCTGATGAACTGGATGAGCGTCACACAGGCGAACGCCCCGATGAGCGCCGCCAAAAGTACCCAGACGTCCTTTTTCCGGAGCATCTGCTTCATTTGCTGTCCCTCCCGATCTATATTCGGTACCACTGTAAAAGTATACCACAAATAAATTAAAGATACAGCAAAGGGTGGGTATTTTTCCATGGTTTCAAAGGGTTGACAAACGTGCGTTCCTGGCTCACAATAGGATCATCTTCTTTATCGTAATAAAGGAAAGGGAAAGAATATGCTGTATTTTGAGAACGACTACTGCGAGGGTGCGCATCCCGCCATCCTGCAGAAGCTGACGGAAACGAACTTCGAGAAGGTGTCCGGCTACGGCACCGACCCCTACTGCGCCAGCGCAAAGGAGAAGATCCGCGCCGCCTGCGCCTGCCCCGAGGCAGATGTTTTCTTCATCTCGGGCGGCACCCAGGCCAACTCCATCGTCATCGCCTCCACGCTCCGCCGCTGGGAGGGCGTCGTCGCCGCCGCCACCGGCCATGTGGCCGGTCATGAGGCGGGTGCCATCGAGTTCACCGGCCACAAGGTCATCGGCCTGCCCCAGAAGAACGGCAAGCTGGACGCCGCCACGGTGGAGGATTTCTGCAAGACCTTCTACGCCGACTCGAACCACGACCACATGGTCTTCCCCGGCATGGTGTATATCTCCCACCCCACCGAGTACGGCACCCTGTACAGCAAGGCTGAGCTCGAGGCCCTGTCCGCCGTCTGCCACACCTACCATATGCCCCTCTTCGTGGACGGCGCACGTCTGGGTTATGCGCTGGTGAGCGAAGGCACCGACGTGACCCTGGCAGACCTCGCCCGGCTCACCGACGTCTTCTACATCGGCGGCACCAAGGTGGGCGCACTCTGCGGCGAGGCCGTGGTCTTCCCCCACGGCGCACCGGCCCACTTCATGACGATGGTCAAGCAGCAGGGCGCTCTGCTGGCCAAGGGCCGCCTCATGGGCATCCAGTTCGACGTCCTCTTCACCGACGACCTCTACACCCGCATCAGCCGCAACGCCATCGAGACGGCCAACGCCCTCAAGAAGGGCCTCGCCGCAAAGGGCTACCGCTTCTTTATGGACTCCCCCACCAACCAGCTCTTCGTCGTGCTGGAAAACACCCAGCTGTCCGCGCTGGAAGGCAAGGCAAAGTTCGGCTTCTGGGAGAAGTTCGACGACAGCCACACCGTTGTCCGCATCGCCACCAGCTGGGCCACTAAGATGGAAGAGATCGAGCAGCTCATCGCCCTGATGTAACTGCCAAAACTTTTCCCTCCATTTTATGCGAAACGCCGGTTGCTTTTGGGGCGTCAGTATGCTATCTTTGAAAGAAATATGAGTGGAAGGAAGGTTTTCTCTATGGGCTTTTTGGACAGGCTCTTCGGCGGCAGGGCAAAGACTGCGGAAGAGACGCGGTTCTCCGGTGAAAAGATGGTCGTCAAAGCCCCCATGGACGGCATCGTTCTCCCGCTGGAACAGCTCCCGGACGAGACGTTCGCCGCAGCCATCCTCGGCCCGGGCTGCGGCATCGAGCCCACCGGTGACACGGTCTACGCTCCCTTCGACGGGAAGGTCACTTCCATCGCCCCCACTCTCCACGCTGTGGGGCTGGAAAGCACCGAGGGCATCGAGCTGCTCATCCACATCGGGATGGACACCATCGCCCTGCGGGGCAGCGGCTTCACCCCGCTGGTCAGGGAAGGACAGGCCGTCAAAGCCGGAACGCCCCTGCTGAACGTGGACCTCGACGCCATCCGCGCCGCCGGGCTCTCCACCGAGAGCGCCGTCATCGTGACCAACGCCGACGACCTGCCAAAGCTCCATATCACTGCGGGCGGCATCGTCTCCACCGGCACGCCGCTGTTCAAATTCGAGTAAGATACAAAAAAGACATCTGCCGCCGGCAGATGTCTTTTTTGTTATGCTCATGCTTTTTCGGGCTTATACTGCAGGACCCGCTCGGAGACGAGGCCGTTGAAGAACTGGATGAAGGGTCCGAGGCAGAACGCGCAGATGAGGGTACCCAGACCCACAAGACCGCCCAGGAGCCAGCAGAGCAGGGCGCAGAAGGCGTCGGTGAAGACGCGGCAGCCGAAGTACTGGAAGTGCGTGTAGTCCCGCAGGCCCAGCGAGAGGTAATCGTAGGGCGCAATGCCGAGGTCCGCCGTCTGGTAGAGGGACGCGCCCAGCGCCGTCACAAGGACGGCCAGCACCACCCACACCAGCTGTTCCGGCAGGGACGCTGCCGGGCCGAAGGCCGCGGCAATGGGGTCGTAGAAGAAGGTTATGATGAATCCCATGCCGATGCCGTTGACGAAGGTGCCAAGGCCGATGTACTTGCGCCCGAACCAGAATTCCAGCGCAAAGAAGAGGATGTTGGTGGCGACGTTCTGCACGCCCAGCGAGATGCCCAGCAGCTCGGCAAGGCGCATATTCAGCGCGCTGATGGAGTCGTTGCCGAGATGGGACTGCTTGAAGAGGGCGATGCCCAGACCAATAATGACAATGCCCACCAGCATACCCACGATGCGGCGGGTAGTCGGCTTTTGGGTGGTCGAAGTGCTCATGAAACGGCCTCCTGATTTCTTTTTCTCTATTATAACGCTGCAGGAGGGTCAGCGCAATCAATATTGCACAATTCTCTGTTTCATTGTGGAAAACTCATCGTCTCAGGTCTTCTTCCAGCCGGGCCTTGTCCAGCCCCTCGCCGATGACGATGAGCACCTGCTGTCCCTGCGGGATGGGGGCCGCCGTCAGACCGGCGGCGGCAGCATTCAGCTCATACCACTGGCCATCGTCCTCCACAAAGCCTTTCACCCGGAGGACATTTCCACAGGCAGGGTCGGTGAAGAGGGACGGGATGTTCTTTTCCAGCTGAGCGCGGGGCAGGCCCAGCTCGAGGAAGTAGGCCGAGGTGAAAGCATCGTGCTCGTCGAAGTGGAGCTTTTCGCAGCTGGCCTGCCGGTAGCCGCACTTTGCGATGCGGGCCATGTCGTCGGCCGTCAAATCGGCCCAGTCCTTCGCAATAATTTCCTCCGGGCCAAACTTCCGGGAGCACTTGCAGGCTTCCAGCGCACGGGCCAGATGGGCTTCTGCCCCCTGCTTCTGCGCGTCAGAGGCCAGCTGACAGCGGCTCAGGAGGACACTGCCCGCCCATGCACTCTCGGAAGCGAGGATATATTCTGCCTGCGGGGAAAGCATCTCCGGCAGAAGAGCATCCACGATGGCGATGACATTGCCCAGCTGATACCAGCGGTCCAGCGGCTCGTCCCGCAGCACGTCGAAGAACTCGTCCACGTCAAAGATGCCGCTGGGCTCCACGATGACCCGCTCAAAGCCCCGCATGGCCATGGAGATGAGCTTCGTCCGCATCCGGCGCTGGTGGGTGTCGCAGTCGCAGCCGCCGCTGATGGTCTCCAGCTCCACGCCCTGGGTCTCCAGGTCCTGCAGGAGCATGGCGTCCACGTTCACCGCGCCAAAGTCGTTTTCCAGCACACAGACTTTGACGCCCTGCCCGGCCCACCATGCCGCGTATCTGCGCAGGAAAGTGGTCTTCCCTGCCCCGAGAAATCCTGTGATAAGGTCTACCTGTACCATATTCCGTCCCTCCGTCGGTTTCTTTTTCCGCTGTCAGTATAAGCGAACGAGGCCGGATTGTCAAACAGAGGAAACGGCCCTTTCCCGGTCTGGGAAAGGGCCGTTTCGCCGCAATGCTGGGAGTTCCTTACAGGAATTCGACGCTGCCGTCCTCGATGTGGTACATCGCACCGACGACCCGCAGGCCCGTTTCCTCCTCGATGTTATGGATGCACAGGCTCTTTTCGATCTCCTGCACACTGTGCCGGACATTGAGACAGCTGGCCTTGTAGGGGTCTGTTTCGTCCCCGATGGCCTTCTTGATCTCGTCCGTGATGTAGCGGATATAGCCGGAGGGCTCGGAGTTGATGGCGGCATCCACCGCGCCGCAGTGGGTATGGCCCAGCACCACCACCAGCCGACAGCCCAGATGGCCGGCAGCGTACTCGATGCTGCCCAGCTGGTGGTCGTCGATGATGTTGCCCGCCAGCCGGATGACGAACAGCTCACCGATGCCCGCCGAGAAGATGTTCTCCGGGATGACCCGGGAATCCGAACAGGTGACGATGATGGCGTAGGGCGACTGGCCCTTCGCCCAGGTGGACATCCGGATACGGCGGGAAATATCGCCGCTCCCGTTTTCCGCGTTCAGGTATTTCAGATTGCCCGCCGCCAGCTTGTAGATGGCATCGGCCGCGGTGCAGACTGGGGTCTCACGCATTGCAGCAGCCTCCTTGGGAAAAAGTGGTAAAATCGATCTGCAAAAATGCCCGGCCGTCCAACGAAGGGCAGCCGGGCGGGAACTCAGTTTATCAGAAGTGGATGACGCCGAGGATCAGACCAGCGACGAGGCAGACGATGGAAACGCCCCACTGCCAGCCGAAGCAGTACTTGATGTGGTCCTTGATCTCGACACCGGCCAGACCGATGCCCAGATAGGTAGCGGGAGCCACCGGGCTGATGAAGGTAGCGCAGTTGCGGCAGACGACCATTGCGATGGCGATGTGAGCCGGGTTGACGCCGAACTGGTTGCCAACACTGATCAGGACGGGCAGCAGGCCGTAGAAGTAGGAGTCGGTATCGAACAGCAGAGCCAGAGGCACGCTCAGGACGCCGATGATGACGGGCAGGAAACGGCCCAGAGAGGCGGGGATGACGCTGGCCATCATAATGGCCATCTTCTCCATGATGCCGCTCTTGCTCAGGACACCGAGGAAGACACCGGCACACAGAATGGTGGAGGCCATGGTCAGGCCGGAAGCCGCATGGCTCTTGATGATGGAGTTCTGCAGCTTCTTGCCGCGGTAGTTGACCAGAATGCCCAGAGCGCAGCCGACCATGAAGACGTAGTAAGAGGGGAAGATGTCCAGGACCAGCACGATGATGACGGCCAGAGTCAGGATAACATTGAAGATGAAGTTCTTCGGGCGAGCCAGCTCATTGTTCTTCTCTTCGCTATCCGAATCATCGTACTTGCCGACATCCTCTACGGCAGCATCGCCCAGCTTGGCAATGCGCCTCTTCTCCTGCAGGCCCCAGAAGATGGCAGTGCCGACAGCCAGAACCAGGCCGACGATCTGCATCGGAAGGATCTGACTCCACAGGTCATTGGACTCAACGCCCAGAACGCTGGCGGCACGCATGGTGGGGCCGCCCCAGGGCAGCAGGTTCATGACACCCATCGACGTAACGCAGATGAGCAGCAGGGTCTCACGGCGCATGTGCAGGCGCTTGTAGACGGGCAGCATGGCAGGGATGGTGATGAGGAAGGTGGAAGCGCCGCCGCCGTCCAGATGGCCGATGATGGCGATGAGACAGGTCATCAGGGCAACGCCGACGACATTGTTGCCGACCTTCTTCATCAGCGCGCCGATGATCTTGTCGAACATGCCCGCGTCGGTCATGACGCCGAAGAACAGGACGGAGAAGATGAACAGGACAGCCGTACCGTGGACGCCCTTGACGCCCTCCTTGATAAAGCCGGCCATTTCATCCAGGGTGAAAGCACCGGTAGCCACCAGAATGGCTGCGGTGATGGTCGAGACGCTGACGAATGCCAGTGCAGGGACCGTGACATTGCGCAGCAGCAGGACGATGACCGTGATCACCGTTGCAAAGCCGAGCAGAGCGAGGATCGTATCACTCATGGGTTTGTACTTCCTTTCCTTTTTTCATATACCGGGGATGCATTCCGTTTTATCCTCCGGAATCATTCCCGTTCGTTATGGTTCCAGTATACAGGCTCAAACTTACAGCCCAAAGCCCTTCTCGTTACGGTTTGTTAAGAAATTCCTTAATATCCTGTAAGATTCCGTATTGAAGGTTGGATACAATAAAGCCGGAGCTGCATCAAAAAACAACAGGCCCCGGGGTGTTTCCACTCCGGGGCCTGTTGTCATCTTTATTTATGGGGAATCTATCGCCTTGCGGCGGTCCTCACATGGGGAAGCGGGAATTAGGCGTTCTTTGCGACCACATCGTTGACGATGACGACCAGCATGTACTTGCCGTCCTTCGTCGTGGCAGTGCCCAGCTTGCCGGTCTCAGCAACAACCTTGTCGTTGTTAGAGCCAAGCTCAGCGGCCTTAGCCTGGACCAGACCTTCCTTCACAAAGGCAGCCTGCATGCTTGCGTCCTTCTTGGCATTCTCGGTCTTGACCAGAGCAACACGGATCTGCTTGCCAACGTTTGCCTTCTCGGCATCAGAGCCGTTGGCGAACACGCCCAGAGCCTTCTGAACTGCATTAGCGGTGTTGTCGGTGATGGTGTTCGTCTTGATGACCTTGCCATTAGCGGCGACAACAGCATTGTCCAGAGTGATCTTGTTGGCGGCGGCAGCAGCGGTGTTGGTATCAGAAGCGATGATAGCCTCGATAGCAGTCAGGGTGCTCTTAGCAGTCTTATCCAGGTCCTTGCTCTGCTCGACCTTGACGCCCATCTTGGTCAGAGAGTCAGCGACGTCCTTGCTCTTGACGCTAGCGCCGCAGCCAGTCAGAACGGACAGTGCCAGAACGCCGGCGAGGGCGACGGCCAGAAACTTCTTTGCCATTTTCATGATTTTTGCCTCCATAATTATGAATGATCTTGCAGGCAGGCTGTCCAGTTCCGGTCGTCGGCCTGTTGGCTTTATTATACCCCCCTCCTCATTAGATTTGTCAATACATTCCTGCATTTTTATCATATTGCCGAATTATGAAGGATACCTCTGTGCATATTCCACAAATTCACGAAAAACAGCCACTCTTCACTCTTTCCGGCTGTTCCGTATCTGGGCCAGAAGCGTAGACGCCGACACCGGTTTTACCACATAGCCGTCGATGACGCCGTGGCTGCGGGCGTCCACGATCTCCCTTGTGGGGGCATTGGTCATCACGATGCGGGTCATGCCCGGGTAGCGGCCCCGGATGGCCATGCAGAGATCCACGCCGCTGCTGCTCATCAGGCTCTCGTCGATGGCAAGGACGTCGAAGGGCTGCTGCTCCAGCAGCTGGCGCAGCTCGCCCCGGCGGGAGCAGGTGGACACGCTCAGGCCCAGCGCGCTGAGGTCTTTGTCCAGCAGGTCGAGGACCTTGTTGTTGTCGTCCGCCGCAAGGATGCGCAGCTTGCTGTCCACGCCCCACTGCAGCTGTTCGCGCTCCTGCTGCTGCTCCAGCACCGGCAGATAGACATAGAAGGTCGTGCCTCTGCCGATGGTGCTCTCCGCCCGGATACGGCCCCGGTGGGTGCGGATGATCTGGTCCGCCAGAGCAAGGCCGAGGCCGGTGCCTTCGCCGGTCTTTTTTGTGGTGAAGAAGGGCTCGAAGATGTGCTGCATCGTCTCCTTGTCCATGCCGCAGCCGGTGTCGGTGACGCTCAGGCAGACGTAGCTCGACCATTCCTCGGAGATCTTCTCTTCCGGGAAGAGCGCCGCCAGCTCACTGCGCGGCACGACACTGCCCCGGATGGTCAGCTTTCCGCCCTCGGTGCCGATGGCGTGGATGGCGTTGATGCTGATGTTCAGCAGCACCTGCTGCAGCTGGGTCGCATTGCCCAGAACGCATTCGCCGCTCAGCTCATTTTCTTCCTTCAGCTCCACGTTCTTCGGGCAGTTCGTCTCCACCAGCTTCCGGGTCCGATGGAGCAGTCCCTCCACCGACACGGCGTCGTAGACCGTCTCCACGTTTTTCCGGCTCATGGAGGAGATCTGTTTCACGACCTCCTGCGCCTTCTGCGCCGCCTCGCTGATCTCCATCGCGTTGTCATAGATCTCGCTGCCCGGGTCGGCGTCGGCCATGATGAGGTCGGCATAGCCGGTGATGGGGGTCAGGAAGTTGTTGAACTCATGGGCGATGCCGCCGGTGAGGGTCCCCATCATCTGCAGCCGCTGGCCGTGGGCCAGCGACTCTTCGCTGCGGTGGAGCTCTTCGAGGGTCTGGTTCAGGGTCTTCAGATCGCTGATCTCGGTGGCGCTGCGGCGGTCGCGCTCCTGCAGCCGGAACATCTGGAACATAAAGAGCACCAGCACCAGCGCCACGCCGCCGAAGATGAGGGCCACCTTCACGAAGCTCTGCTGTACCGGCTCGTAGAAATCGTCGTAGTCCACCACGGCGCTGACGATCCAGAAGCTGCCCCCCACGTCCAGATGACGGAAGGCGCTGATCTTATGCACCCGGGGCAGATCCGGGTCGGCCCACCAGTAGGAGTAGTAGTCCAGCACGCCGGATTCCTCTTCCTGCTGAGCGCGCAGCAGCTCACTCAGACTGCTCATGTCCAGTTCCTTCCCCTGATAGATGCGCTGGCGGCCCTCCACGACCTTGATGCCCCACTGAACGGCTTCGGGGTGCATGACCACAAGGTTATCGTCATTCTTTATCATGATGTAGCCGTTCCTGCCGACATGGATCTCCGAGATGAGCTGCTGATACATGACCGTGGAGTCTACCACGAGGCAGGCTGTCTCACCCCCGGCCTTCTTCTTCATCACAAGATAGTGCTCGTCACCGCTGTGGTACTGCCAGTAGGAGATGTTCTCCGTCCGGGTGATGAGGACATCGCAGACGGCGCTGAGGCCGTAGCAGCTGTAGATGACCTCGCCGTTGCTGTTTTCCAGCCAGACGTCCCGGATGGTATCGCTCCGGGCCACCGTGGGGCGGAACGCTTTGCTGGCCTGTGCTTTTTCGGCGATGGAGTCCAGCCTGTCGGCGTATTCTTCCAGCAGGACGCGGATGCTGTCGGCGGTGCTCTGCACCACCAGCTCCATCTGCCTCGTCTGGCTGTCCATCATGGCGGTGCGGTAGTCCTTCCACACCATACCCACCACGACAGCCAGTGCGGCTACCGTGACGACGCCGATGGCCAGCGGCACCCACAGGGTGCGCAGCGTCTGGAAGCGTATCTTTTTCGGGGCGTTCTCCTTCATATCGAGTCCTCCTTTGGGGCGGTCTTGCTCTTCCTGTCTAAAAATGTTATAATTTTATTTATCGCAAGTGAAACAAATTTTCCGGTCAGAAAAGTGCAGGGAGTTATCATGTCGTATCATGTTCTTATTGTAGACGATGATCCAGCGATTTGCAAACTTTTATCGAAAGTTATGATAAGCAATGAGATGGACCCTCTCGTCGTCAACAGCGGCGCGGCGGCGCTGGACCTCATCGCGCGGCAGAGCAGCACGCTGGATATGATCCTGATGGACATCACGCTGGGCGACATGGAGGGCTTCGATGTCATCCAGACCATCCGGCGCAACGGCGTCACTACGCCGGTCATCATCATCAGCGGCCGCAACGAGGACTACGATTTCATGTACGGCCTCTCGCTGGGCGCTGACGACTATGTCACCAAGCCCTTCCGCCCCCAGATTTTGGGCGCAAAGGTCAAGGCCCTCATCCGCCGCAGCAAGAGCTTCTCGCAGGAGAACAACCAGCAGATCAGCTGCGGCCCTTTCCTCTGCGACACCACCACCATGCGCTTTTATAAAAACAATGTGGAGCTGAACCTCTCCGAGAAAGAGCGCAGCCTGCTGCTGCTCTTCGTGCGCCACCCGCAGCAGGTGTTCACCAAGGACATGATCTACGAGCAGATATGGGGCAACCTCATCGCTGTGGACGACAACGCCATCATGGTCTACATCAACCGCCTGCGCAGCAAGATCGAGGACAACGCCCGCACGCCCCAGCACATCATCACCATCCGCGGCGTCGGCTATCGTTTCGTGCCGTAAAGACGCGTTTTTCTTGCGTCTCTCCTGAAAATATGGTATTCTTGAATCGTTTTCCGTCAGGAGGTGCATTCTATGGGACTTTTAGAAGTCAACGGACTTTCTCTGCCACTCCTTGCAGAGCTTTCGTATCCATCCCAACTGGGGCGTTCGCTCAAAAACAACCTCGGCTCTTTTGACAAAGAGTCTCTCCTTCTGGATGCGCTGTCTGCCGCTGAATGGCTGGACATGAATCCGCTCTTGGGTGAAGTCGCCATCGACTATCGCATCAAGTCAGAGGAATCCATCCGCACCAAGTATGAGCG
>SKEC01000682.1_pt1 | contig 30991 bp, 30 predicted proteins | sample 4826641 | NCBI WGS metagenome assembly SKEC01 (sample SAMN11008819, study PRJNA524170) | human gut metagenome | biome: Human fecal sample; material: Feces; isolation source: fecal sample from pouch patient p18, p21 | host: Homo sapiens | place: Israel: Tel-Aviv | collected 2015-12-22
GAGTGGAAAGAACAAATCGAAGCCGACTTCCGGAAGCGGCATCAGCAGTAAAGGAGGAAACGACCATGTTGGGAGCAATTTTGGGTGACATCGTGGGCAGTCCCTATGAATTTGACCACAACAATTACAAGCACAAGGATTTTCCGCTGCTGAGCGAGAAATCGCACTTCACCGATGATACGGTCATGACCGTTGCGGTGGCAGTTGGTCTGATTGACGGAAAGGGTCTGCCGGAGAGAACATTTTGTGCAGTGCAGCATGAAATGCGATTCTGGGGCTGTGAATATCCTCATGCCGGTTACGGCGGGATGTTCCGCCGGTGGCTGCGTGCGGAGCATCCGCAGCCCTACGGCAGCTTTGGCAACGGCTCCGCCATGCGTGTGGCGGCGGCGGGCTGGCTGTTCGATACGCTGGACAAAACGCTGGAAATGGCAAAGGTGACTGCCGAGGTCACCCACAACCACCCGGAGGGCATCAAGGGCGCACAGGCCACGGCAGCAGCCATCTTTCTGGCACGCACCGGCCACAGCAAGCAGGAAATCCGGCAGTATGTGGAGCAGACCTTCGGCTACGATTTGAGCCGCACCTGCGATGAAATTCGTCCGAGCTATTGCCATGTGGAGACCTGTCAGCAGACCGTGCCGGAGGCCATCATCGCCTTTCTGGAAAGCACGGGCTTTGAGGATGCCCTGCGCAATGCGGTGTCTTTGGGCGGCGACAGCGACACCCTTGCCTGCATCACCGGCGGCATCGCCGAAGCCTTTTACGGAATGCCGCCCGAGTTGCAGCAGGAAACCTTGAAGCGGCTGCCGGAGGAGATGCAGGCAGCGTATGAGCTGTTCCGGCAGAACCTTGAGCGAAAAATGTGAGGTTGCTGGTGTATAGAATATGCCCCCGGAGAGCTGCAACAAGCTCTCCGGGGGCATTTTTGTTTTTCGATATCTTTTTCCGCAGTGGCAAGCCGCCGTCAAAACTCCGGGTGCCATTCATCCCGGATGCCAATGTCGGCACAGACGATCTTTCCGCACAGCGGCGCAGAAGCTTCTGCCATATGCAAAGGCTTATAGCTGTCGAAGGTTACGGTCAAGTCCGCATGGGCAGCGCCCTCGGCAACCTCGCCGGTATCCGTGTTGATGCCGCTGGGCAGGTCTACGGCAAGCACAAAGGCACCGCCAGTGTGCAGATAGCGCAGCAGCCCGCAGGCGGAAAGGCCGGAAGGCCGCAGTTCACCATGGAACCCGGTGCCGTAGAGGGCATCCACAGCGGCATCAAAGCTCTGGGTTTCCAGTACGGAACAGTCGGTGCAGATGTGCACCGGCAGGGAGTGCAGACGCTCAAAGTTGCGGATGGCGTCAGCAGTTTTCGGCTCGCCCTCGGCCAGAAAAACGGTCACGCTCCAGCCGTCTTTTGCTGCGGCACGGGCGATCACAAACCCATCGCCGCCGTTGTTGCCTTTTCCGCAGACCATCAGCAGCCTGCCGGGATGCGGAAACTGCTTTTGCAACTCAGCGTAAGCGGCCAGCCCGGCGTTTTCCATCATTTGCAGGTAGGACAGACCGTGGGCATCCCCGGCTCGTTCAATTTCCCTCATCTGCGCAGCCGTCACAATGCGATGTTTCATGTTGGCACCTTCTCTCCATTTCTATTATAATGGATGGGACTGCTGGGAACAAGAGGAAAGATACCGGTGTATGGAATCTGTCCCCAGAGAGCTGGAACACGCCCTCCGGGGACATTTTTGTTTTTTCGGACTCTTTTCCGCAGGCGAAAACCATGGTATACTGAGAATGACAACCCGGAATTTGAGGAGATAGAATCGTGAGAACATACGAGAATAAGGATGAACTTAAAAACGAGATAAATAAAAGCTTTGCAAAGTATATATCAGAATTTAATGATATTCCGGAACTTTTAAAAGATAAGAGAGTTGATGAGGTTGACCGAACTCCAGCAGAAAATCTTGCTTATCAGGTTGGATGGACAACGCTCATTCTTAAATGGGAAGCAGACGAAAGAAAGGGGCTTCAGGTCAAAACTCCCTCCGATAATTTTAAGTGGAATCAGCTGGGTGAATTATATCAATGGTTCACAGATACATATGCACACCTGTCACTGCAAGAGTTGAAAGATCTGTTGAATGAGAATGTTGATTCTATTTATGCAATGATCGATTCGCTAAGTGAGGAAGAATTGTTTAAACCCCATATGAGAAAATGGGCCGACGAGGCAACGAAAACAGCCGTCTGGGAAGTATACAAATTCATACATGTTAACACAGTGGCTCCGTTTGGAACCTTTAGAACGAAGATCAGAAAATGGAAAAAGACGGCACTATAACTTCCGGTTTGCCGGGCAGACAGGCATCTGAAAAACTACACAAAAACGAGGGAGCAGCTATGGTACTATTTTTTCAGGAACCGGCAACAGCCGGTATCTGGCACGGCGCATTGCCGAAGGGCTGGAGATGCCACTTTACGACCTGAACGCCTGCATTCAGGCAGGGGATACCGCCCCGGTACCACTTTGAAGCACTGGAAAAGCAGCAGGACCTATGAGGCAGAGTAAACTCCGGCGGCACAGACAGACCTGAGTTGCTTTTGAGAGACAGGTGTGCTATACTGCCAACAGAATAAACGGGAATGAAGTTCTCCCGAAGTAACCAGATTACTTGAACCGCTTTGAAAGCTGATGACTTCTGCGAAGAAAACCACGCAGAAGGTGTCAGCTTTTTTGTGTGTTGTGGGTAAGGAGGAACGTTTATGTTAGTGAGTGTTTCGCTGATTTTGATGGTTGGGATGTCTATGGGGTGGCTTTGCCAGAAGTGCAGGCTGCCGAGTCTGCTGGGGATGCTGGCAACCGGTATGGTTCTGGGACCCTACGTCCTGAACCTGCTGGACGGCAGCATTCTGGGCATCTCCCCGGAGCTGCGGAAGATGGCCCTGATCATCATTCTCACCCGTGCAGGGCTGGGGCTGGATACTTCCGGGCTGAAAAAGCTGGGGCGGCCTGCCGTTCTGATGTGCTTTGTTCCGGCGTCTTTTGAGCTGATGGGGGTGCTTTTGCTGGCACCGAAGCTCATGGGGCTGACGGTTTTAGAGGCGGCGATCCTGGGTGCGGTGCTGGCGGCGGTCTCCCCGGCGGTGGTGGTGCCGAGGATGGTCCGGCTCATGGACGAAGGCTACGGCGGAAAGCAGGGCATTCCGCAGCTGATCCTTGCAGGGGCGTCGGTGGATGACGTGTACGTCATTGTTCTGTTCTCCACCTTTGTGGGCATGATGCAGGGGGAAAGTGCCTCTCTGCTCAGTTTTGTCAACATCCCGGTGTCCATTCTGCTGGGCATGGCGGTGGGTCTGGCGGTGGGGTCCCTGTTGGCCTGCTTCTTTGCAAAGGTCCATATCCGGGATACCGCAAAGGTGCTGATCATTTTGAGCATCTCTTTCCTGCTGGTGGCAGCGGAGGAGGCCCTGACCACCGCTATCACCTTCTCGGCCTTGATCGCCATTATGTTTATCGGCATCGGTCTGCAGAAAAAGAGAGAAGTGGTAGCAAAAAGGCTCTCGGTAAAATACGGCAAGCTCTGGGTGGCTGCGGAGGTGTTCCTGTTTGTACTGGTGGGCGCAACGGTGAACATCGGCTATCTGGGCAAGGTGGGCGCAAAGGCACTGCTTTTGATCGTGGGTGCGCTGGCATTTCGGATGCTGGGCGTTTTTGTGTGCCTTCTGGGCACGAGCCTGAGCAAAAAGGAGCGGCTTTTCGCCATGATGGCCTACACCCCCAAGGCAACCGTGCAGGCTGCCATTGGCGGCATTCCGCTGGCACTGGGCTTTGCCTGCGGCGATACGGTGCTTACCGTGGCGGTGCTGGCCATCGTGCTGACGGCTCCCCTTGGTGCCTTTGCCATGGATCTGAGCTATAAAAAGCTGCTGAAAAAAGGGTGAACCGACCGGGAGGGAGCTTTTCTGCAGGGAGAAACCATCGCAGACTGAGAATGACAACTCGGAATTTTATAAGGAGTGAAAAGAAAAGTGTGTGAGGAATGTTACTCTGATGAAAATAGAATAACGCCTTTACTAAATCCGCTGGACTGTTTGGAGAACCACACTCAATATATTTGTGGAACTTGTGGACGGTGCATTTGTATCGAGCATGACCCAAATAGAGGATTGCAACGATGAAATTTTCCTTTTAAGTCATTGGAAATTGCAAAACTATATTTGCGAACAGCGGACTATACAACGAAAAGTGCGTGTGGTATTTATGAGATAGAGAACAATAAAGGAAGATTATCTTATAAAATATTTCCAGGGAATGATGAGTTAAATCTATTTTTGAAAAAGAATAAAGACAAGAAATGCAGGCAAATGATGCCTGTGTTTAGTGCTGGAAAGTATAAAAAATATCCACACACAGAAGTACGAAAATTGACGTCTGATGAAATAAAACAATATATGAGTGAACGCTAAATCCCAGTTTGACGGAGTAATGGATATGAAAATCCGAGAAGTGAATGAGAATAAAAAGCAGTTTATATCATTATTGTTATTAGCTGATGAACAGGAGAGCATGGTTGATCGGTATCTTGAAAAAGGAACTATGTATGTGCTTGAAGACAATGATGTAAAAGCTGAATGTGTTGTCACCGAGGAAGGTAACGAAATACTTGAAATTAAGAATATCGCAGTCGATCCGGAAAATCAGGGAAAGGGCTATGGCAAAGCACTAATTGATTTTCTTGCCGGTAAATATGCAGATGAATATTCTGTTTTGCAAGTTGGAACAGGTGACAGTCCATTGACGATACCATTTTATGAAAAATGTGGATTTGTTCGTTCTCACAAGATTCCTAATTTCTTTACCGACAATTATGACCACCTAATTTATGAGGGCGGTGTACAACTAATAGATATGGTATATTTGCAAAGACATATATAACTTCCAGTTTGCCGGGCAGACAGACATCTGAAAAACCATGCAAAAACGAGGGAACAGCCATGGTACTTTATTTTACAGGAACCGGCAACAGCCGGTATCTGGCACGGCGCATTGCCGAAGGGCTGGATATGCCGCTTTACGACCTGAACACCTGCATCAAGGCAGGGGATACCGCCCCGGTGCAGACCGGGCAGGATGTGGTGCTGGTCACGCCTACCTACGCATGGCGCATTCCCCGGGTGGTGTCCCAGTGGCTGGGCAACACCGAGCTGACCGGGGCGGAGCGCATCTGGTTTGTGATGGATTGCGGCAGCGAGATCGGCAATGCGGCAAAATATAACCGGCAGCTTGCAGCCCAAAAGCACCTGCGGTACATGGGCACAGCCCAGATCATCATGCCGGAAAACTACATTGCCATGTTCCATGCGCCGCAAGCGGAGCAGGCGCGGCGCATCGTGGAGCAGGCAGAGCCTGCGCTTCAGAAGGCGCTGGCGCAGGTCAGAGCCGGGCAGGAATTTTCTCCACTGAGAGACACCCTCTACGACCGCTTTATGAGCGGCCCGGTAAACCCGGCGTTCTATCGCTTTTTTGTGAAGGCGGATGCCTTCCGGGCAACGGATGCCTGTATCGGATGCGGCAAGTGCGTGGAGCGGTGCCCTCTGAACAATATCCGGCTGGAAAACGGGAAGCCGGTCTGGGGCAAACACTGCACCCACTGCATGGCCTGCATCTGCGATTGCCCCAAAGAGGCCATCGAGTACGGCAAAAAGAGCAAAGGCAAGCCCCGGTACCACTTTGAAGCACTGGAAAAGCAGCAGGACGTATAAATATCTGATTTATGAAAGAAAGACGAGGACTGTAAAAAAGAACATCGAAGAACGGGCAGCGCAGGCTGCCGCATGGAAAGCTACCGGACAGTGCAACTGCGCACAGGCAGTGATGAAAGCATTTGAGGACAAGATCCCGGTGGATGCCGACACCCTGATGAAGCTGGGCGCAGGCCATGCTGGGCATCAAGGGCAAGCTGGGCGAGAAAGAGGTCTATGCGCTGGAAGGACGGTTCCACTTTTATGAAGGCTACTCTATGAAGGAAGTCTGCTACCCGTTCTATGTCCTGAAACTGCTGGGTGTGGAACAGGTGGTGCTGACCAATGCCTGCGGCGGCATCAACCGGGAGTTTGCGCCGGGCACCCTGATGCTCCTCACCGACTTCATCAACATGATGGGTACGAACCCGCTCATCGGCCCCAACGACGAGCGCTTCGGCCCGCGTTTCCCGGACATGACCGAGCCGTACAGTCTGGAACTGCGGAATCTCGCCAAACAGACCGCCGACGAGCTGGGCATTTTCTATCAAGAGGGCGTTTATCTGGGCTTCATGGGTCCCTGCTACGAAACGGCCGCCGAGATCCGTGCCTTTGCGGGCATGGGTGCCGATGCTGTGGGCATGAGCACCGTGCCGGAAACCATGGTCTGCAATTATCTGGGCATGAAGGTGCTGGCCGTCAGCTGCATCACGAACATGGCCACCGGCATCCAGACTGTGAAACACAGCCACGCCCGCGTGCTGGAGATCGCCAATCGGGCCGGGGAGACCCTGTGCCGCTGGCTGGGCGCGGTGATCCAGAAGGTGGAATAAACGAATCAGCGCTTGAAATCCAAAAAATGCATGAAAGATTATCAAAGAATTATCTTTCTATGAATTTTAGCACTCGGTACTTGACAGTGCTAACAAACGGTGCTATAACTATGGCGTGCTCAGGAGGAAGGGCAAAAGAGAGAGCCGCAAGGTGATCGAGCGGCTCCCCGGAAAGCCTTTCCGAATGAACAACATAAAGATTTTTGACCCGACCCGAACGCCGGGATTGGAGGAATGATTTATGTTTATGCCTGCTGTTTTCCATGAGAATCTGTTCGATGATCTCTTTGATCCGTTCTGGAACGATGGTGCGCTGGAGCGTGCGATGAACCGTGAAAAGCGCGAGACCTTCGGTAAGCGCGGTGCAAACATGATGAAGACCGATGTGAAGCAGACCGAGAACGGCTACGATGTGGCCGTGGACCTGCCGGGCTGCAAGAAGGAAGACGTTCAGATGGAACTGAACGACGGTTACCTGACCATTCAGGCCGTCCGTAATCACAGCAATGATGAGAAGGATGACAAGGGCCATTACATCCGCCGCGAGACCTTCTCCGGCACCTGCGCGCGCAGCTTCTATGTGGGCGATGCCGTAAAGAAAGAGGATATCCACGCAAAGTTCGAGGATGGTATCCTTCACATCCAGCTGCCTGCACCCCAGCAGCAGAAGGCTCTGCCTGCAAACCCCAATCTCATCGAAATTGAATAACCGTTATGCCAGTGTGAGGAACACCGGCGCATAACCCAAGCCCCTGCGAGCATTTGCTCGCAGGGGCTTTTTGTGTCTGCGGCTTTTCTTACGGGTGGCAGTATGCTATACTTGTGACAATAAATCGGAAGTCGCAGGGGGTAACAGAGATGAAAAATAGGATAATCGGTGTTATCCAGTGGCTCTATGTGGAAACGGCGCAGGGCGGCCACATCCGTTATCTCCATCCGGGCGAGGCACCCAGAGCGGTTTTTGAGCTGGGCGACGAGACACCGGTGGCGGTCTATGCCTACTGCAATCTGCATGGCCTGTGGATGACAAAACTCTGATAAAACGAAACGTCCCTTCTGCGCAGATACCCGGAACGTGAGATCCAGGCCTGCACGGAGGGGACGGTTTTTATAGGAGAGCAGTTCTGTCACAGGCATTTGCCGCAATTGCTGCAGCCGTGCCACGGATTCCAGATATCGTGCAGGATGACCACCTCCCATTTTCCAGCCCTCTTTTGCAGCGGCGCGGGCGATGACAAAACCGTTCCCGCCGTTGTTGCCCTTTCCGCAGACCACCAGCAGAGAGCCGGGCTGCGGAAGGACGTTTTTCAGTTCGGCGTAGGCTGCAAGCCCGGCGTTCTCCATCATCTGCAGATAGGGCAGGCCGTGAGCATTTCCGGCCTGTTCGATGGCCTTCATCTGTGCAACCGTGACAATACGATGCTTCATTTCGGAACCTCCACGTTTCGGTCTTATCGCCCGATGATCCTCCATTCAGCCAGCAGGATCACCAGAAAAATCAGGTTGGACAGGGTGAACAGCTTGAAGTAGCGGCCTTTTTCCTCCGGCAGCTCCCGCGCGATCTGGCGGTAGGAAATCAGGCTGGCCATGGACGCGATCAGGGTGCCAAGGCCGCCGAGATTCGTGCCGATGATAAGCGCGGCGGTTTCATCCGTGAACCCGGACAGGAGCAGGGCAGCGGGAACATTGCTGGTGACCTGCGAAGCCAGAACTGCCACCAGCACTTCCCGCCCGGCGAGGATGGCTTGCAGCCAGCCCGAAAAGGCCGGGATGCGCCCCAGATTGCCGATGAAAACGAAGAATGCCACAAAGGTCAGCAGCAGGGAGTAATCCACATTGCGGAGAGTGGAGCGGTCAGCGCAGAGGGTACAGACCAGCGCAGCGGCAAAGGCAACGCCGTAGGGCAATACCCGGACGACCGCCAGCAGACAGACCGCAAACAGCACCGCATCCAGCAGGATGATTTTCCGGTCTGCGGTGGTGTTCGGCTGCTCCGGGAGCGCACCGATGCAGGAGGATGCCTGTTTGCGGCAGACCGCGACCGCCCAGCCCACCAGAAGCAGCAGCGAAACGACCGTGTAGGGGAACATGAGCAGGAGGAACTCCGCCATGCTCATTCCGCTTTTGCCGTAGAGGTAGAGGTTCTGTGGGTTGCCGATGGGCGTGAGCATACTGCCAAGGTTGGCCGCGATGGTCTGCGTGCACACCACTGGGATGGTCAGCGCCCGGCGGGTGTCCGGCGCAAGGCCGCTCAGCACCACAAAGGTAAAGGGGACAAAGGTCAGCAGGGAAACGTCGTTGGTGATGACCATGCTCCCGAAAAAGCACAGCCCGACCAGAACGAGCACCAGCTGCAAGGTGCTGCCGGTCCGTGCCAACAGCGCCCGGCCCATCCGGTCAAAAACGCCCTGCCGCCGCAGCCCGGCCATGATGGTCATTAGGGAAAACAGAATGGCGAGCGTGCGCAGGTCAATGTAACCGAGGTAGTCTGCATCTGGCGGCACAAAGAACATGGAGAGCACGGCCAGTACAGCGGCGACCGAAAGAACGGTCTCCTGTTTGAGAAATCGCTTTAACTTCATTTGAAATTCCATAGCATCCGCTTTCTTTCAAGAATAATCGATACATCCTTTAGTATAGTAGATGTGGAACAAAATGCAAGTTTTTTGCAGCGGTGAGTGATGGAACAGCGCAATTCAAAAAGTTGGATGTTTCATGAAACTTTTCTGCGAAAGTACGATACAATTATGTCACGGAAACGGACCGGGCCCGAGAGGGGACGGAAACCAGAGCCGACGGACCTTGAAAATTGAATATGCAGCTTCAGGTACTTCCAGACAATGATACTTCCGTAATTCGCGGCCCGGTCATAAAGAAGACGGGGTGGCCGAGAGGTCAATGGAGTGGTGAAAATCCACCGCCTGAATGTCTCCCTTTCTCAGGGGGGCCGGGGGCAAATAAGAGAGACCATGCTGCAGTGGACGAGCAGGCTGATCTGGACGATTTGGAGACCTTCGCGCAGAACTGGGACAATAAATACCCCAAAATCGCAAAGTCGTGGCGGGAAAACTGGGCCAACCTCAGTACCTAATTTGGGAGAGACCTGAATATCGTAGTCCTTCTCCAGATCATCACGGATGCGGCGATGTCCTTTATCCGGATGCTCCTTATAGATCTCTTGAATTGCCGCTGAAATCTTCTCGTTTGCAAGTTCATGGCTGCTTTTTGGATGGTTCAGCCATTTGTAATAAGATGAACGCGCAATATGTACCAGTGGGCAGAGGTCTCGGACTGTATAGCCTTTTTCTTGACATGAAAAATACCCTCAGAGTATTCAGAGTTTTGTTTTTACTCTGTCTACTCTAGGGGTAGCATATCAAACGCCACATCAGTCAGCTGTTTCAGCTGTTCAATGGGCGGAGCGGTGTGCTGCTTTTCCAGATAAGGAGTGCCGGACGGCTGACTGCAAGGGCAGGAGAGAGGCCTCTTTTAAGCTGCTGAGGCCGCCGCAAAGAGAGGGGACAAATCTTCGGAAATTTTTACCCCCCCTTGACAAGGCCCCAGATAGCTTGTATACTATGCATCATGAACGACGTTCACGTTGAGGTGATCCGATGAATCCAAATGCAACGTCAAAAGCGAATATCCTAAAAACCAGCCGGGAGCTTATCCAGCAAAACGGATGGGCAGGTGTAAGCATCCGCTCGGTGGCCGCTGCCTGTGGGGTCTCGGTGGGGTGCATCTACAATTACTTTGCATCCAAGACCGAACTGCTGAGTGCTACAGTGGAAAGCATCTGGAGCGATATCTTCCACCCTCCGGAGGACGAAGTGGTTTTTCAAGATACCTTGTCCTGCGTCCGGTGGATGTATCAGCAGCTGGAGGACGGCTGCCAGCGGTATCCGGGCTTTTTTACCCACCATGCGCTGGGCTTTGTCCGGCAGGATACTGCCGACGGCAAACAGCAGATGCAGCGTGCATGGCGGCACATTCTGGAAGCCCTGTGTGTGGTGCTGCAGAATGATACCAAGATCCGGGCCGACGCATTCACAGAGGAGTTTACCGTTGAAAAGTTTGCGGAAACACTCTTCTCTCTGATGCTGTCTGCCCTGGTGCGGCAGGACTTTGACCCCTCTACCGTGCTGGAGATCGTCCGGCGAGCCATCTACTAAAAAACATCCCGCAAAACTGTGGGAGTTTTTTTAGGGCGAAAGTGAACAACGTTCAGAATGGCTGGTGCTGCAGGACGGAAGCGTCCTGTTCACATAAATCCCCCCTCCCCAAAAACCAATCTGAAAAAGGAGCAAAAACCTATGCGTGCAATCATTGAAACTGTATTTGACATCTTTTACCTGGCTGCCGTTCTCACGGTGGGCATTCGTATGATCCGTGGCAGCAAGAGCGGCTCTCAGTTCAAGCTGTTCGGCCTCATGGCTGTGGTGCTGGGGGCCGGCGATTCCTTCCACCTGGTACCTCGTGCACTGGCTCTGTGCACCACCGGCCTGGAGAACTACGCTGTTCCCCTGGGCCTGGGTAAGTGGATCACCTCCATCACCATGACCGTCTTTTATGTGCTGCTGTACTACGTCTGGCGTAAGCGTTACCAGGTAGAGGGCCAGAAGAACCTGACCATCGCTGTGTACGCTCTGTCTGCCGTCCGTGTGCTGCTGTGCATGATGCCCCAGAACCAGTGGCTCACCAACAAGACCTCCCTCACCTGGGGCATCCTGCGGAACGTACCCTTTGCTCTGCTGGGCCTGCTGATCATCGTGCTGTTCTACCGCAGCGCAAAGGACCACAGCGATAAGGCTTTCCGTTGGATGTGGCTCACCATCGTGCTGAGCTTCGGTTTCTACATCCCTGTGGTGCTGTGGGCTGACGTGAACCCCCTGATCGGTATGCTGATGATCCCCAAGACCTGCGCTTATGTGTGGACCGTCCTCATTGGCTACAACGCCATGAAGGCTGAGGGCAGCGCAGAGGCCTGACCCGGGAACGCCGCCGCTCCCCAAGCAGCTGCGAAAAAAGACCTCGCCCTGCAGGTGATAAAGAAATCACAGACGGCATCTTTATCGACCGGCCGAACCGCTTTATTGCCCATGTGGACGTGAACGGTGTGGTGGAAACGGTTCATGTCAAGAACACCGGGCGGTGCTAAGAACTGCTGGTGCCCGGCGCGGCGGTGCGGCTGGAAATGTCGGGCAACCCGAAGCGCAAGACAAAATAGGACCTTGTAATGGTCTATAAATGTGAGCTTGCTGGGGCGAGGCTCCTCCATCTTGCTGACGCAAAACTGCTCGGTAGCTTAAAGTCCTCATTGGAGACCCCATTGCTTCGCAAACGCGGACTTGGCTGGGTGAACATAGACAGTCAAGCACCCAACAAGGTGGTAGGAGAGTGGCTGGCCGCACAGGGCTATGACCTTGTCAGGCCGGAGTTTACCTACGGAAAATCCCGCATCGACTTCTACATGGAAAAGGGCGAACAGAAGTACCTGCTGGAAGTCAAAGGCTGCGCACTGGAAGTGGACGGCATCGGCTATTTTCCGGATGCACCAACCGAACGCGGCGTGAAGTACCTGCACGAATTGGCGCAGGCACAGAGAGAAGGGTATCAGTGTGCTGTGGCGTTTGTGATCCAGATGGAGGGCATTACGGAAGTACAGCCTAACGTCACTACTCAGCCGGAATTTGAAACGGCGCTGACGCAGGCGAAAGCCGCCGGTGTAAAAGTGCTGTTCCTGTTTTGCCGAGTAGGGTGGGACAGTCTGGAAATCACAGAGCAGCGGGAAGGCTGAAAGCAGCGGGAGTCTAAGCGATTCCAAGAAATAAAGTGACAACTTGACAAAAGGCGTCACTTTATTTCTTGGAATGGCTATAAGAGATGAAAGATTGCATGAAAGATTATCAAAGAATTATCTTTCTGTGAATTTTAGCACTCTACACTTGACACTGCTAACAAACGGTGCTATAACTATGGCGTGCTCAGGAGGAAGGACAAAAGAGAGAGCCGCGAGGCTCCCAGGAAAGCCCTTCCGAATGAACAACATAAAGATTTTTGACCCGACCCGAACGCCGGGATTGGAGGAATGATTTATGTTTATGCCTGCTGTTTTCCATGAGAATCTGTTCGATGATCTCTTTGATCCGTTCTGGAACGATGGTGCGCTGGAGCGTGCGATGAACCGTGAAGAGCGTGAGACCTTCGGTAAGCGCGGTGCAAACATGATGAAGACCGATGTGAAGCAGACCGAGAACGGCTACGATGTGGCCGTGGACCTGCCGGGCTGCAAGAAGGAAGACGTTCAGATGGAACTGAACGACGGTTACCTGACCATTCAGGCCGTCCGTAATCACAGCAATGATGAGAAGGATGAGAAGGGTCATTACATCCGCCGCGAGACCTTCTCCGGCACCTGCGCCCGCAGCTTCTATGTGGGCGATGCCGTAAAGAAAGAGGATATCCACGCAAAGTTCGAGGATGGCATCCTGCACATCCAGCTGCCTGCACCCCAGCAGCAGAAGGCTCTGCCGGAAAACCCCAATCGGATTGAAATTGAATAACTGCCGTGTGCTGGTGCGAGGAGCATCAGTCCATCGCATAGCGAATCCCCTGCGAGCTGATTGCCCGCAGGGGCTTTTTTTGCGTCAGATCCGGATAAAATCCATCTTGAAAATCCGGTCGTTTTCGAGTATAATACGACATCGTCAAGAATCAAAACATAAGCCGGCTTACAAAGCGTGAAATCCTGAGGAAGTGCTGTTCCTCAACGATTTCGCGCTTTTTTGTTTGCACGGAAAAGGAGAAAAGAAACTTATGGACCCGAAAAATAAACTGGGCGCGATGCCCGTCCGCCCACTGCTGTATACGATGGCGGTACCGCTGATGCTCTCACTGCTCATCCAGTCGCTGTATAACATCGTAGACAGCATTTTTGTGGCGCGCCTGTCCGAAACGGCACTGACCGCCGCCTCACTGGTGTATGCCATCCAGTTTCTGATGACCGCCATCGGCGTGGGCACCGCGGTGGGGCTGAACGCCTTGCTTTCCCGCAAGCTGGGCCAGAAAAAGCCGGAGGAAGCCTGCCGTGCCGCCACCACCGGCCTGTTCCTGATGCCGGTCAACGGTTTGGGACAGGCCGCCATCCCGGTGGTTGGCTACAATTACGGCAGCAAGCAGTCCGACCGCGTGAAGCAGGCATGGAAGGTGCTGTTGCCCACCGGCATCGTGTTTGCCCTGTGCAGGACACCCTGTCTACGGTGGCCATCTCGGTGCGCGGAAAGGTGAAGAACATCGGCACACAGTGGAGAAGCTGAGCGTATGAAACGGAGGACCTTTCTGATGGGCTGTGCTGGGTGCGCGGCGGCAGGCGTGCTGGGCGCGGCAGTGTTCCGGAAGCGTACAGAAGCTCCGGCGGCTCTGCCGCTGGAACGACCGTTGAAGCTGGCCGTCATGGCAGATATCCATTCAGTTCATGGACAATGGAGCGCGGTGTACTGCGGGGTCACAGTGCCCCGCCGGGCAAGGCAGCCGTGCGATTTTCCGGCGGTGGGCAGCAGCTTTCCCGTACGATGAGCTGATGCGGCACGATGATCTTGGTGGCCAGCAGGTTGGGGTTCTCGATGTGGTTGATGGTCTGGCTTGCCGCCTCAATGCCAAGCTGATAGGGATTGACGTCCACGGTCGTCAGCGGCGGGTTGGTGATGCGGGAGAACAACGAGTTGTTAAAGGATACGATGGACAGATCTTTCGGGATGCGCAGGCCCAGCTTGCTGCAGAACTGTTCCAGTACCACCGCAAGAATGTCATCGCTGACCAGAACCGCTGTAGGGCGGTCAGGGGCGGTAAGCAGCGCTTTCAGGGCGGGTTCATAGGAATCATTCAGGGTGTCGATCTCCACACAGTCCCCTTCCCGCGGGGTGATGCCGTGCTTGAGCAGAGACATTTGATAGCCGCGTTTCCGCTCGGCAGAAAACAGCATGGCATTGCTGACCCCAAAATAGGCGATGCGGCGATGTCCCATCTCGAAGAGATAGTCGGTGGCTTCCTCGCCCGCCAGTGCGTTGTCATTGTCGATATAGATGGTCTGGTTGGCCGACTGCGCTGCCTTGCCCACGATAACGTGAAGCAGACCCTCGCTGCGCAGATAGGCAGCCACCGGACAATCTTTTTTGGAGTAGAGCAGGATGAATCCATCGGCCTGCGTGTTGGCTACCATGCTCTGGATAGCATCCAGCACTTCGGCATCGTCCTCGCCGGTGATGACGGTGTTTACATAACGGCGCTGGTTGCAGAACTGCCCGATGCCCCGGATGATCTCCAGATGAAAGGCATTTTCATATACGTCCCGCTGGGAGGAAGGCAGGATGATGCCGATGGTCTTGGAAAATGCTTCGGACGGTTCAGCCTCAAAATTTGGTTCATAGCCCATCTGCGCCATGATGCGGCGGATGCGTTCTTTTGTGTCCCGGCTGATGGATGGGCTGTCCTTGCAGGTGCGGGAGACCGTGGACGGCGAAACGCCCGCAGCGGCCGCAATATCTTTGATCGTGACTGCCATGCTCTGAATCTCCTTTCTGATATCTCTATTGTAAAGGGCTTTGCACGCAAAGTCAACGTTTGCGTGCTCATTTGCGTAAATCACGCAACGGTGTTGCTGCAAGGGCTTGACATTTTCAACAAAAATCGCTTTCGACAATGTACAAGATGCAGAAAAACGCTCTGCAACTCAAAAAACTCTTGTAAAATTTGCGAAAGTGAGCTATTCTTATTGCGCAATTCAATGCAAGCGCGATGCAATACTTGCATAATCAAATGCAAAAGAACAAGGAGGAACATCATGGCAATCACACAGACAGCTCCCAAGAAGGGGCTCATCAATTTCGACTTTTTGCAAAAACTGGGCAAAGTTCTGATGACCGTCATCGCCGTCATGCCTGCGGCGGGTCTGATGATCAGTCTGGGCAAGCTGGTGCAGATGGGCGGCGGTGACATTGCCGCCGTCATGACCATCGGCACTACGATGGAGAACATCGGCTGGGCCGTCATCAACAACCTGCATATCCTGTTCGCTGTCGCCATCGGCGGCAGCTGGGCAAAAGAACGCGCAGGCGGTGCCTTTGCGGCTGTGCTGGCCTTTGCGCTCATCAACGTCATCACCGGCAACATCTTCGGCGTTACCAGCGCCATGCTGGCAGACCCCAACGCCGTGACTCACACCCTGTTCGGGCAGGAGATCGCCGTCAACGGCTACTTCACCTCTGTGCTGGGCGCCCCTGCGCTGAACATGGGCGTGTTCGTGGGCATCATTGCCGGTTTTGTGGGCGGCGTGGCTTACAATAAATACTACAACTTCCGCAAGCTGCCGGATGCGCTGGCTTTCTTCAACGGCAAGCGCTTCGTGCCCATGGTGGTCATTGCCTACTCGGTGGTCATCTCCATGGTGCTGGCGCTGTTCTGGCCTGTGGTGCAGACCGGCATCAACAACTTTGGCATCTGGATCGCCAACTCTTCCGAGACTTCTCCGGTGCTGGCTCCCTTCATCTACGGCACCCTGGAGCGTCTGCTGCTGCCCTTTGGTCTGCACCATATGCTGACCATCCCCATGAACTATACCTCCTTCGGCGGCACCTACACCATCGCCACCGGCGTGAACGCAGGCAGTCAGGTGTTTGGTCAGGACCCGCTGTGGCTGGCATGGGCCGACGACCTGATCAACTTCAAGAAGGCCGGTGACATGGCTGCCTATAACAACCTGCTGGCCACCGTGACCCCGGCCCGCTTCAAGGTTGGTCAGATGATCGGCGCCACCGGTCTGCTGCTGGGCATTGCACTGGCCATGTACCGCCGCGTGGATGCCGACAAGCGCAAGAATTACAAATCCATGTTCATTTCCACCGCACTGGCTGTGTTCCTCACCGGTGTGACCGAGCCGCTGGAGTTCATGTTCATGTTCTGCGCCATGCCGCTGTACATTGTATACGCCATCCTGCAGGGCTGTGCCTTTGCCATGGCCGGTATCATCCATCTGCGCCTGCACTCCTTCGGCAATCTGGAATTCATCACCCGCATCCCCATGTCCCTGCAGGCCGGTCTGGGCGGTGATATCATCAACTTTGTGCTCTGCGTGGTGGCGTTCTTCCTCATCGGCTATTTCGTGGCCTACTTCATGATCGGCAAACTCAATCTGGCTACCCCGGGCCGTCTGGGCAACTATACCGATGACAACGCAAACGATGCCGCAGCTGACACCAAGACCGAGAAGAAGGCCGACAAAAAGGCGGACAACGGTCAGGCCGAGCGCATCATCGCCCTGCTGGGCGGCCGGGAGAACATCGTGCTGGTGGACGCCTGCATGACCCGTCTGCGCGTCACCGTCAAGGACCCCGCCAAGGTGGCCGACCTCGCTGCATGGAAGGCAGAGGGTGCTCTGAGCCTGCTGGTAAAGGGAGACGGCATCCAGGCGGTGTACGGCCCCAAGGCAGATGTGCTGAAATCGGACATCAATGATATTTTGTGATTGCATATGAAACTGCTGACATTGAACACCCACAGCCTCATCGAACCGGCATATGAGGCCAAGCGGGATGCTTTTGTGGAGTTTATCCGAAAGGAACAGCCGGATGTGTTCGCCCTGCAGGAGGTGAACCAGACCGCCGCTGCGCCGCTGCTGGCGGATGTCCCGGCGGGGTACTACCCCTGCCCCGGCAATATGGTGCTGCTGAAAGCGGATAACCATGCCGCTGCGGTGGCCCGGATGCTGGAAGAAGCGGGCTGTGCCTACCATTGGAGCTGGCTCCCGGCCAAGATCGGCTACGACAGATACGACGAGGGCATGGCGGTATTCAGCCGGGCACCCATCACCGCCGCCGAGAACCTGCTGCTGAGCCAAATCAACGATTACAACAACTGGAAGACCCGCCGGGCGCTGGGCATCTGTGCAGGAGATGTCTGGTATTACGCGGTGCACCTGGGATGGTGGAAGGACGAGGAAGAGCCCTTTGCCGACCAGTGGAACATTCTGGCGGCGGAAGCCGGTGCAAAACCGCTGGCGTTCCTGCTGGGCGATTTCAACAGTGAAGCCGATGTGCGGGGTGAGGGCTACGACCTCATTCTGCGCAGCGGCTGGCAGGATACCTACCGGCTGGCCCGGCAGCGGGATGACGGCTATACCGTCGTGCAGGCCATTGACGGCTGGCGGGATGCTCCGGACGCGGCTGCCAAAAAACGCATTGACCAGATCTGGTGCTCCCAGGCGGTGCCGGTGCACAGCAGCCGGGTGGTATTCGGCGGAAAACAGGAGCCTCGGGTCTCCGACCATGCGGGCGTTCTGATCGAAGTAGAACGATAAGAAGGGAATCAAGAAACATGCAGAGAAGTGCAGGCATTTTACTGCCCGTCAGCAGTCTGCCGTCCCCCTACGGCATCGGCTGCTTTTCGCAGGAAGCATACGATTTTGTAGACTGGCTGAAGGACGCCGGGCAGACCTACTGGCAGATCCTGCCGCTGGGTGTGACCAGCTACGGCGACAGCCCGTATCAGAGCTTTTCTGCCTTTGCTGGCAACCCCTATTTCATCAGTCTGGATGAGCTGGTCAAAGAGGGTGTGCTCACGGCAGAAGAGTGCAAAAAGGCAAAGTTCGGCCGCAAGGCGGACGATATCGACTACAGCCAGCTCTACAAGGAGCGGGGCCGCCTGCTCCGGCTGGCCTACTCCCGCAGCGACATCGGCCACAATGCGGAGTTTGCGGCCTTCTGTGAACAGAACAAGTGGTGGCTGGATGACTTTGCCCTGTTCATGGCGGTGAAGAATCGCTTTGAGGGCAAGCCGTGGATCGAGTGGGCGGAGGATATCCGCCTGCGCTGGCAGAATGCCATGGACTACTACCGCCGGGAATTGTATTTTGAGGTGGAGTATTACAAATATCTCCAGTTCAAATTCGACCAGCAGTGGCGTGCACTAAAGGCTTACGCCAACGAAAAGGGCATCCGCATCATCGGCGATATCCCCATCTATGTGGCACTGGATTCTGCCGATGCATGGGCGAACCCACAGATGTTCCAGCTGGATGAGGACAACATTCCCACCGCTGTGGCAGGTGTTCCGCCGGATGGTTTTTCGCCCACCGGCCAGCTCTGGGGCAATCCGCTCTACCGCTGGGAAAAGCACCGGGAAACGGGCTATCAGTGGTGGATCACCCGCTTGTGGTATTGCTTTGAACTGTACGATGTGGTTCGCATCGACCACTTCCGCGGTTTCGACGAGTATTTTTCCATTCCCTACGGCAGTGAAACTGCGGCACCCGGCCACTGGGAAAAAGGCCCTGGCATCGAGCTGTTCCGTGCGGTGGAGCAGGCACTGGGCAAGCGGGAGATCATTGCCGAGGATCTGGGCTATATGAGCGAGACCGTCCGGCAGCTGGTGCGGGACAGCGGCTTCCCCGGCATGAAGGTGTTGGAATTTGCCTTCGACTCCCGTGACACCGGCAGTGCCAGCGATTACCTGCCCCATAATTACCCGGTGAACAGCGTGGCCTATACTGGCACCCACGACAACGAAACACTGGTGTCGTGGTACCAGACCATCACCTCTGCCGAACGTGCACTGGTGCGAGATTATCTGTGCGATTATGCCACGCCGGAAGCGCAGCTCTATAAGAGCATGATCGCCCTTATCTTCCGCAGTGCCGCCGCCACCTGCATCATCCCCATGCAGGACTGGCTGGGGCTGGACAATTCCGCCCGTATCAATAAACCCTCCACCGTAGGCAAGAACTGGCGCTGGCGGCTAAAAAAGAGCCAGCTGACCCCAAAGCTGCAAAAAGAAATTTGCAGTATCACCACCCGCTATGGCCGGATGAACTGGGCATAACGAGAAGTTCTGTAAAATCTGAAACGAGCAAAACAAAAGTCCCTGTGAACCTTTGCGTTCACAGGGACTTTCGTTTTGTCCTGAAATCAGCAGCCCGGGCGGAGGGCGTTACAGTTTTTTGATGCCCTCCGGCTCATCGGCTTTAGCACGGCGCTCCATCAGGTAGGTGTCCAGCCAGCGGCCGTGGCAGTCACGCGCAATACGCTCCCGCCGCCCTACCAGACGGAACCCGCATTTAGTATGCAGGGCGCGGCTGGCCGTGTTGTCCTGCAGCACGGTGGACTGCAGGGTCCAGTAGCCTGCCTTCTCGGCATCGGCGCACAGAGCGTTCAGGAGCTGGGAGCCCAGTCCCTTCCCACGGAAGCGCTCGCCCACATAAATGCTCACCTCAGCCACGCCCCGGTAGCACCAGCGGGGATCTACCCGGTGCAGGGCAGCCCACCCGGCCAGCACGCCGTCGGCCAGAATGACCAGCCGACACTCTTTGGTGTGGGAGGCGTCCCACGCAGCATAGGGCGGACAGTCGGTCTGGAAGGTGGCGTGCTCGGTGGCAATGCCTTCCAGATAGATCCGGGCCACATCGTCCCAGTCCTCCGGCACCATGGGCCGGATCGTTATTTCACTCATGTTCCCATCCCCAATGGGAGCCGCAATGCTCCCTGATTTTGCAAAATGCACTATTTTTAGTATAGCAGAATTTGCGGTGCGGTACAAGCACCGGGCGGGGCGTTGTCAAAGATGCAGCTCAGTTGGTCAGGGGCATGATACTTTCCGGTGCAGCGCACAGGAAATGCGGCGGCACCGGAGCGGGGGAGAAAAGGGTGGATTTGCTTACCTTCCACCACAGGCGGGCCGTGCCGTCCGGAGCGGTACAGATGAGGTTCCAGTCAAAGGGATTTTCACTGGAAGAAAGGGCTGCTACCGGTAAGGCGTTCGGTGCCCCGGCGTCGCAGGGCACAAAGTCGTGGGCGCGGATGCCCACGGCGGTGCAGTCTTCCGGCACCGGAAGCGCCAGCTGCAGCGGCACATCCCAGCCGGTCAGACGCACCGCGTGCGCGTCCAGCCGGGTGCAAGGCAGAATGTTCTTGCAGCCGGTGAGCCGGGCTGCCGTGATGCTGCGCGGGTCCGCAAAGACGTCCCGGGTGTGGCCGGAGCGCAGCACCCGGCCGCTGTCCAGTACCACCATTTCCGGGCAAAGACGGTAGGCTTCGTCCCGGTTGTGGGTGACCAGAAGCGCGGTGCCGTCAAACCCGGCCAGCAGACTGCTCACTTCGCTTTCCACAGCCTCGCGCAGGTAACTGTCCAGCGCGCTGAAGGGCTCGTCCAGCATCAGGATGCGCGGCCGCCCGGCAAGGATGCGGGCCAGCGCGGTGCGCTGCTGCTGCCCGCCGGAGAGCTGGGCCGGGTACCGCTTTGCCAGCGGCTCCAGCCGCATGGCCCGCAGTAGTTCGGCGCAGCGCACCTGCCGGGCAGCGCGGTCTTTTTCGGCTTTCAGGCCGCAGAGGATGTTCTGTTCCACCGTCATATTTGGGAAGAGGGCATAATTCTGGAACAGCAGCCCTGCGCCCCGCTGCTGAGGCGGCAGGTCAATGTGCTGTTCACTGTCAAACAGTACCCGCCCGTCCAGCACGATGCGGCCTTTGTCCGGCTTCACGATGCCGGCAATGCAGCGCAGGGTCATGCTTTTGCCGCAGCCGGACGCGCCCAGCAGGGCAGTGGGGGTGTTTCCGGCAGAAAAGGCAGCCCGCAGGGTGAAGCCATCCAGCTTCTTTTCAATGTTCACTTCTAGGCTCATGCGCGTCCACCTGCTTTCTGCTGCTTTTCCAGCAGGTTCACGGCCAGCAGCACCACTGCCGAAATGACAATGTCCACCAGCACCCAGCGCAGGGCACCGGCTTCGTCATTGGTGCGCCAGAGCTGATACACCGTGGTGGCAATGGTGGCGGTCTTGCCGGGGGTATAGCCCGCGATCATGCTGGTGGCACCGTATTCGCCGAGGGCACGGGCAAAGGCCAGCACGGTGCCTGCCAGAATGCCTTGCCGACAGTAGGGCATCCGCACCCGCCAGAAGATCCAGGTGTTGGACTGTCCCAGGGTCTGGGCCGACCAGGCCAGCGTTTCGTCAAAGCTCTCGAAGGCACCCCGGGCGGTGCGGTACATCAGCGGAAAAGCCACCACAATGGAAGCGAAAATGGCGCTGTACCAGTTCATGACCAGTTTCACGCCGAAGTGTTCCAGGAAGAAGATGCCCAGCGGCCGCTTTGCCCCGAAGAGAAGCAGCAGGAAATAACCCACCACCGTGGGCGGCAGTACCATGGGCAGGGTGAGCACCACGTCCAGCACGCCCTTGACGGCCCGGGGCAGCCGGGCAATGTAATAGGCGGCAAAAATGCCAAGAAAGAACACGGCTGCGCAGCTGATGAGCGCGATGCGCAGGCTGTTCCAAAGCGGATACCAGTCCATCGCTCGTCCTTACTGCGCCACAGCGCTGAAACCGACGCTCTCATAGAATTTTTCGGGCTGCAGACCGGCTGCGCAAAGAACGTTCCGGCGGGAAATCTTGTGTTGTTTCATGGTTTGTTCTCCTGTCTTTTGAAATGGATGCGGATCGTGCAATACGGTACAGGATGCGGTGCCGCCCACCGGGATAAAGAGATCCCGAAGAATAAGATACAAAAAACAGGCCGGTCCGTCAAGTGGCAGACCGGCCAGATCTCGGTGTGAAATTGTGAAACTTACAGGCTCCCGAGCCGCCCGGAAGAACCTGCCGGGAAAGCAAAGAGGCGGAGAAAAGAATCGTGAAACGCTAAGAAATAATGGTTACTGCCCCAGATGCCAGATGTCGCGGTCGTATTCGCCAATGGTGCGGTCACTGGAGAAGAAGCCTGCCTTGGCGATGTTCACCAGGCACTTTTTGCGCCAGCCCAGCGGGTCACAGGCGTAATCGTTCAGGGCCTGCCCCTTGCGTACCACATAGGCGTTGAAGTCCGGCAGGGTCTGGAACCAGTCCTTGTGGACGAGCTCGTCGTGCAGGCGGGTCAGGTTCTCGGCGTGGCCTGCGGCCAGCATCTCCGGCCCAGTCAAGAAGTCGATGGCCCGGCGGATGTTGGCATCGCCCTCGTACCACTGAGCCGCGCAGTAATCCCCGGCGGCATAGCGGTGGATGACCTGATCGGAAGTCTGGCCGAAGATATAGATGTTCTCTTCGCCCACCTGCTGGCAGATCTCCACGTTGGCACCGTCCATGGTGCCGAGGGTCAGCGCACCGTTCAACATAAACTTCATGTTGCCGGTGCCGGAAGCCTCCTTGGAGGCAAGGCTGATCTGCTCGGACAGGTCGCAGGCCGGGATCAGCTTTTCAGCAGCGGTAACGTTGTAGTTCTCGATGAACACGACCTGTAACCACTTGGACACTTCCGGGTCTGCCGCAATGACCTTGGAAAGGGTCAGCAGGGCGTGGATGATGTCCTTTGCGATCGTGTAGGCGGGCGCAGCCTTGGCACCGAAGATGCTCACCAGCGGCACCGCGGGCAGATGGCCTGCCTTGATCTCGTGATACTGGTGGATGAGATAGAGCAGGTTGAGCTGCTGACGCTTGTACTCATGCAGACGTTTGGACTGGATATCAAACACGGCATCGGTGTTTACGGTGACATTCTGCGTATGCAGCAGCCAGTCGGCAAGGGCCTGTTTGTTGGCCTTCTTCACGGCGGTCAGCTCGTTCAGCACCGTCTCATCCTCCGCAAAGGCCAGCAGCTTTTCCAGTTCGGCGGCATCCTTGCGGAAGCCGGAGCCGATGTGCTGTTCCAACTCAGCGGTCAGGGCCGGGTCGCATTCCAGCAGCCAGCGGCGGAAGGTGATGCCGTTGGTCTTGTTGTTGAATTTTTCCGGGTACAGCTCGTAAAAACCGTGCAGCTCGGAGTTTTTCAAAATCTCGGTGTGCAGAGCCGCCACGCCATTGGTGGAGTGGGTGAAGTGGATATCCATGTGTGCCATGTGCACCCGGTCGTCCTTGTCGATGATAGCAAGACCTTCGTCCTCGGTGCGGGTGCGGGCCAGAGTGTCCAGCTTCTCAATGATGGGCATCAGCTGCGGCACCACGGCATCTAGATAGGCACGCGGCCACTTTTCCAGTGCTTCGGCCAGAATGGTGTGATTGGTGTAGGCGCAGGTCTTGGTAACGATCTCCACGGCTTCGTCAAAATCAATGCCTTTTTCACCCAGCAGACGGATCAGCTCCGGGATGACCATGCTGGGGTGGGTGTCGTTGATCTGGATGGCGGCATAATCGGCCAGGTCGTGGTAGTTGCAGCCCCGGGCGGCGCACTCGGCCAGAATCAGCTGGGCACCGGCAGAGACCATCAGATACTGCTGGTAGACCCGCAGACGGCGGCCTGCTTCGTCGGAATCGTCCGGGTAGAGGAACAAGGTCAGGTTCTTGTCGATGGCAGTTTTGTCAAAGGCAATGCCGTCGTGGACGATGCTCTCGTCGATGGTGTCGAGGTCGAACAGGTTCAGGGTATTGGTGCGGCCCTCGTAACCGGTGACGGCCAGCTTGTACAGGCGGGCGGTGTATTCCTTGCCGGCCAGCTCTACCGGATAGGTGATATCGGTCTTTTCGGCCCAGCTGTGGGCGGTGAGCCACGGGTCGGGCTTCTCATTCTGGACACCGTTTTCAAAGGACTGTCGGAACAGGCCGAAGTGATACCGCAGACCCACACCGTCGCCAGGCAGGTTCAGCGTGGCCAGCGAGTCAAGGAAGCAGGCGGCCAGACGGCCCAGACCGCCGTTGCCGAGAGACGGCTCCGGCTCTACTTCTTCGATGTCTGCAAGGCTCTTCCCGGCAGCAGCCAGCGCATCGCGGGCTTCGTCGTACAAACCCAGATTGATGAGGTTGTTGGACAGCAGCTTGCCGATGAGAAATTCGGCGCTGATATAATAGAGCTTACGGCCGGTCACCGGCTGCACACGGTCAGCACTCTTGCGCCGGACAAGTTCCAGCAGGGCAAGATACAGTTCCTGATTCGTGCAGGCAGAAAGAGGTTTGCCGGTAAGGCTTTGTAAGGTTTCAGTAAAGTTCATAACAGGATCCTCCTTTGATACGGAAAGCAGGTTTGACATCTGTGTCTCAAGATATACCACACAAAACGTGCAAAATCTTGCCTAAACAGTGCAAATTGTGATACAATCCTATCATCGGGAGGAAACAGACATGGAAAATCCATCTTTTTTGCAGGAAACAAAGCAACACGGTGCCGTGCGTTTTCCATTTAACATCTATCCCTGCACCATCCCGGGGGACTTCCCGCAGGTGGCACTGCACTGGCAGGACAGCATGGAGATCGTCTTTGTCAAGCGCGGCAGCGGCCTTGTGCAGATGGGCACAGCGGCCTATCCGGCGCATACAGGGGATATCTTTGTCTTTTCGCCGGGGACACTCCATGCCCTGCGGCAGAAGGAGGGCTGTTCCATGGAATATGAGAACATCATCTTTGATTTGGAACTGCTGGGCGGCGCGGGCGACCTCTGTGCCGAAAAATACCTGTTGCCGCTGCAAAGTGGGCGGCTGTCGCTGACCCAGCGCCTGACCCCGGACGAGCCATGTTATGTTCGTGCCGCCGCCTGCCTGCGGGAGACCGAGGATGTGAACCGTGCCAAGGAGCCGGGCTATGAGCTGTTTATCAAAGGGGCATTGCTGCGCTTTCTGGCGCTGCTCATTGCACAGGGGAAGAACCTGCCGCCGATGGAGACCGCCGACTCCCGGCGATTGAAAAAGATTTTGCAATGGGTGGCGGACCATTATGGCGAAGAGGTGCATATCTCCGATGCGGCGCAGTTGGTGCCTTGCAGCGAGAGCCATTTTATGCGGTGGTTCCGGCAGATGACCGGGCAGAGCTTCATTGCTTTTCTCAAGGAATACCGGCTCAATGCCGCTGCCGAAGCCCTGCACACAACGGATGACACGGTGCTGAGCATCGCTTCCCGCTGCGGGTTCGAGAACCTCTCCTATTTCAACCGGGCATTCAAGGCGCATTTTGGCCTGACCCCGCGGGAACACCGCAAAAAATAGTGCATTTCCACAGGTTATGCCCAGTACATGACGGCCTTTAACCGCAGCTTTGGCGGCTCGTCCGGCGGCGGAGGCGGAAATCACGGTGGCGGCGGATGCGGCTGCCTGATCGCCATTGCCGTGATCGTGGTGCTGATCCGAATCGGCAGCTGAGTGGACTGCAAGATAAAGCTGGAATGACCTGCGCGGGAAACTTTACAGGATTTTACAAAAGCACGGTTGATTTGCAGGGATGCGCCGGGTATGCTGGATTTGTTTCCGATCTGCACCGTTTTACTGCGCCACAGCGCTGAAGCCGACGCCCTCGAACACCGTCATGGCCTCTTCGGTCTGCAGATAGGCGAGGAATGCCTTGGCGGCGTCGGCATGGGGAGCGGCTTTCATCACGGCGGCAGGGTAGATGACCTGACCGCACATCTCCTTGGCGGCCTCGTCCGCCGGGGTCAGACCGGCGCTGTAGGCGTCGGTGCAGTAGACCACACCGGCATCCACGCTGCCCTCGGTGACCTGCGTGGTCACCTCCTTGACATTGGAACCGTAGGTGATGACCCCGGCGGCAGCCAGAACGGCCTCGTCCAGATCATAATAGGCCAGAATTTTCTGGGTGTACTGGCCCACCGGCACATCGCTGTTGCCCATGCAGAAGAGGATGTCCTCGGCCTTCAGGTGCTCGGCCAGGGCGTCAAAGCTGTCGATGCCCTTGTCGCTGCCCTCCGGCACGCAGAGCACCACTTTGTTTTCCAGCAGGTCCACGCGGCTGTCGCTGTCCACAAAGTCCAGCCCTTCGGTGTTTACATCCGCAGAAGCGGTGCTGTCCAGCTGGTTCATCTGCTTCTGACCGGCCGAAATGAACACGTCGCAGTCGGCACCTTCCTGGATCTGGGTCTTGAGGGTGCCGGAGGAATCAAAGTTGAACCGGAAGGTCACGCCCGGGTTCTCTGCCGAGTACGTTTCGCCGATGGCGGTCAGGGTCTCAGTGAGGGAGGCGGCGGCAAAGACGATAAGCTCCACCGGTTCTGCAGCGGCTCCGGAGGAAGCGGCGGCAGAGGATGCGGCCGCGCTGGAAGCGGAGCTGCCGCAGGCAGTCAGGGCAGCAGCGGTGGTCAGACCGACCGCACACAGAAAGTTCCGGCGGGAAATCTTGTTCAGGTTCATGGCTTATTCTCCTGTTCTTTGAAAGAAATGATTTTGCACGATACGGTACAGGATGCGGTGCCGCCCACCGGGATAAAAGAATTCCAAGGAATAGAATACAAAAAAACAGGCCGGTCCGTCAAGCGGAAAACCGGCCAAAATTTCTGCGCACATCGGTCAAAATTGAGAGATGACCGATGCATAGTATTGCTTTTTTGAAAAAGTCAATGGCGTGCACATTCACCGTCTAGACCGGCGGCGATGCGCAACCCATGTTCCAGACTGGGCAGGATGTACTCCAGATTTTCCTGCACAGCTTTGGGGCTGCCCGGCAGGTTGACGATGAGCGTTTTGCCGCGGAGGACGCTGGCTGCACGGCTGAGCATCCCGCGCGGGGTGATGCTCAGGCTGTGGTACCGCATGGCCTCGGCGATGCCGGGCGCGTTGCGGTCAGCTACGGCAAGGGTGGCCTCCGGGGTGATATCCCGGGGCGAAAAGCCGGTGCCGCCGGTGGTGAGGATCAGGTTGACCTGACGGCCGTCGGCCAGCCGGATGAGCTGGGCTTTCAGGGCAGCTGCCTCGTCGGGCAGGAGCAGTGTCTCTTCCACCTTGTAGCCTGCGGCGGCGAGCATTTTGACGATGAGCGGGCCGCTTTTGTCCTCCCGTTCACCGCGGCTGCCCTTGTCGGAAAGGGTAATGACGGCAGCCCGCAGGGGCGGATTCTCCGGCGGGGGCAGCAGGGTCACTTCGTCGCCCACACGGATCTCGCCGCCGGCAATTACCCGGGCAAACACGCCCTCCCGCGGCATGATGCATTCGCCGGTCTGCTGCTTGATGACACAGTCGTTGTGGCATTCCTTGCCGATCTGGGTCATCTCCAGTACCACGTCTCCGATGACAAACCGGCTGGTGACCGGAAGGGTGCGGAAATCAAACCCTTCGACGACCAGATTTTCGCCAAAGGCACCGTAGTCCACCCAGACCTTTTTGCGGAAGGCTTCGATCTTTTCAGCACTCAACATACTGACCTGGCGGTGCCAATTGCCGCCGTGGGCGTCGCCCACGATGCCCCATTCCGGGGTGAGCACGGCGCTGGGCACCGCGGTCTTGACGGTGCCGCGCCGGGGGCTTGTGCAGATGGCCAGAATTTTACCCATAAAATATTATCCTCCGATGCGGTACATGCTGCGTGTCGCGGGCATGCACCGGTCCTCAAAATGATGCTCCCGGGGTTTGGACCAGATGGTCTCCTGGATGGCCGTCCGCAGCCGGGCGTCGTCGGCCCCGCCGCGCAGCAGAGCACGCAGGTCACACCCGGTCTCGCTGGCAAGGCAGGGACGCAGAAAGCCCTGACTCGTCAGCCGTACCCTGTTGCAGGAGGCGCAGAATTTGCCGTGCACGGCGGCAATGAAGCCAATGCTGCCCTTCCAGCCGGGCACGGTATAATAGACGGCAGGGCCATTGCCAAAGGTGGTGCCTTCCACGGGATGCAGTTCCGGCCAGCGGTTGGCAAACCGCGCCCGCAGCTCCGGGCCGGAGACGCAGGGCATGGCCGCGCCGTAGCCGATGGGCATCATCTCAATGAACCGCACCTGCAGATCATTGTCCCGGGCCAGCGCTGCAATCGCTTCCAGTTCGCCCTCGTTAACGCCCACTTGCGGCACACAGTTGAGCTTGACCGGCAGGGGACTTTCCAATGCGGCGCGCAGGCCCGCCTGCACGGCGGCGAATTCGTCCCGGGCGGTGATGTGCCGGAACACCGCCGGGTCCAGCGTGTCCAGACTGATGTTCACGCTGTCAAGGCCCGCGTCCAGTAAAGCGGGCAGCTGCTGCGCCAGCAGAGTGCCGTTGGTGGTCATGCTGACATGACGGATGCCGGGCGTTGCTTTCAGCCCGGCCACCAGCTGTGCCACACTCTTGCGCACCAACGGTTCGCCACCGGTCACCCGCACCGTGTCGATGCCGCACTGCGCAAACAGCGCGGCCAGACGCAGAAATTCATCATGGGTCAGCACTTCTTCGTGCTCCGGTATTTTTGCGCCGTCCGGCATACAGTACCGGCAGCGCAGGTTGCAGCGGTCGGTGACCGACAGGCGCAGGTAGTGGATATCCCGGCGGCAGGAATCAAACATAGCCGCCCTCCGACCGGATGTAATGGCCGCTCTTGCCGCCGGTCTTTTCCACCAGATGGATGCCGCTCAGCTCCATGCCCTTGTCCACAGCTTTGCACATGTCGTAGATGGTCAGCAGGGCTGTGGAAACGCCGGTCAGGGCTTCCATCTCCACGCCGGTGACGCCGCTGGTTTTGACCGTGCAGCGGGCTTCCACGGCCTGCTGTTCGGGCAGCAGTTCAAAATCCACGCATACTTTGGTCAGCGGCAGGGGATGGCACAGCGGGATCAGCTCGCTGGTGCGTTTGGCGGCCATAATGCCGGCGATGCGGGCCACGCCCAGCACGTCGCCCTTTTTCACCGTGCCGCTCTGCACGGCGGCAAAGGCTTCGGCGTTCATGGTAAGGATGCCCCGGGCCGTAGCCTCCCGGGCGGTGACCGGTTTGCCGCTCACATCCACCATCACGGCATTTCCAGCGGCATCAAAATGGGTCAGATTATTTTCACTCATTTATTTCTTGTCCTTATTACGCTCTATTGCAAAACTCCCTGCCGTTCGACAGCGAGACGGAGAGGGTTTCTCAGCAATGGCCGAAGCCGCAGTTGGGCCAGTGGCATTCCGCACAGCCCAGGCACAGCCCGCCCTCGCCCAGCCGGGCAATGTCCTCGGCGGTGATGGGGACATCGGCCAGCAGGCGGGGCAGCAGCAGGTCAAAAATCGTTCGCTTGGCGTACATCACACAGCCGGGCAGGCCGCACACGGGTACCCCGTCCAGATAGCTGACCAGGAACATGGCACCCGGCAGCACCGGCGCGCCGTAGCTGATGATGTCGGCGCCGGTGTTTTTGATGGCCAGCGGGGTGCGGTCGTCGGGGTCCACGCTCATGCCGCCGGTGGTGAAGATCAGCTCACAGCCTGCGTCTTTTGCCTCCAGAATGGCGGCCGTGATGCCCGCCGGGTCATCATCGCAGACCTTGCGGAAGGTCATCTCACAGCCGTATTCGGCCAGCTTGTTTTGCAAAATCGGGGTGAATTTGTCCTCGATGCGGCCCTTGAACACCTCGCTGCCGGTGGGGATGACGGCAAACTTCTTCGCACGGAAGGGCAGCACGTTCAGGATGGGCTCCGGCCCGGCAGCGGCCTGCATGGCGTCCATCTTTTCCTGCTCGATCACCAGCGGGATGATGCGGGTGCCGGCCAGCTTCTGGCCTTTTTTCACGGGCATATCACCGTGGATGGTGGCAATCATCATCTGGGGCGTGCGGTTCACAGCCAGCAATGCGGCGCGGTCGATCTTGAGCAGGCCGTCGCAGTCGGCGATCAGCTCGATCTTGCCCTCTTTCGGTTCGGTGCCGTGGATGTTTTTGCCGGCAGCAGCTTTGTACAGCAGGGCCGCTGCCTCGTCCTCATGCAGGATGCCGGGGCGCTTTTCCCAGACATAGAGGTTTTCTTTGCCGATGGACAGCAGCACTGGGATGTCCTCGGGCTGGACGATGTGCCCCTTGCGGAAGCGCGGGCCCTTGAACTCGCCCGGGATGATCTGGGTGATATCGTGGCAGAGCACCTGCCCTGCCGCGTCAACAGTGCGGATCAGTTTCATCTTTTTAATCTCCTTACAACGCAGGCAGCTGGTTCGCGGCGGAACGGATGATTCAGCTGTCAGTACCAACATAACGGTTCCGGCAGAAAATGTCAAGCAAAAGTGAGGATGTCCGGCCCCGGGCGGCACTTTGTGCATCGGCAGCACAAAGCTCTGTGGATAAATGATGATTCACGCAAAAACGATGATTTATAAGAAAAGATAACAAGGATGAAACTTCTGAGCTGCAAATTCAGCATAGACTTAAAAAGCGGGCCTCTTCGGAATGCGTTCATTCCAGTTTTGTAGAGAGCAGCATCAATCTGGTTCCGCTCTTGATTTAACAGCAAAATCCCCCTACATTGACCTTTGAACCGGGTCAGCGTAGAGGGATTTTTCGTTTTATGTTTTACGATGTGGTCACGCAGGGAAGTTCACAAAACAAAACGAACACGTTGCCTACCATTTGAATGGTGACTTCGTGTTCGTTTTGCTCTTGATTGGTGGAGAATAGCGGGATCGAACCGCTGACCTCTTGCATGCCATGCAAGCGCTCTCCCGAACCACGCACTCACGCACCCCCACGCAAAGGTGCGAGGATGGACGATATTTGGCGTTAGAACGCTTTATTTCGAGAAAGACACATTCTCACCCA
>SKEC01000695.1_pt1 | contig 30775 bp, 23 predicted proteins | sample 4826641 | NCBI WGS metagenome assembly SKEC01 (sample SAMN11008819, study PRJNA524170) | human gut metagenome | biome: Human fecal sample; material: Feces; isolation source: fecal sample from pouch patient p18, p21 | host: Homo sapiens | place: Israel: Tel-Aviv | collected 2015-12-22
CAGTTTAGGGTAAAGCCCTTCCACTTTAATTAAGTTTAATCTTTCAAGATTGTCTATCAAACTCATATCTTTAATATCTATTAATTTTCTTTCTAAATCTCCAATAAGAGATATTTCAGCTAAAAGAACAGATTCTTCTTTATCAAGTAAGACATTAAAATCCACATATTGATTATTAATTGACTTTAAAGCAAATTCAGAATAAATACCTATAAATTCATTAAAAACATTAGCACACTCATGGCTTAAGTCCTTTAAAATATTAAGATAAATCCTATGATTTTCCTCCTTTAAGTTAGAATCAAAATTAGATATAAGTAACTCGTTAAACATATCTGATAATAATTTATCATCAACTTTTTGAATCTCCTCTAGAATATCATTTGCAACACTTACATTATTTAATGTCAGATGAATATCACTCTCTACCAATCTTATACTTCTATTCCTAATATCTGACTTTTGTTCTTCTGACAAATCATTAAGTCCTTCAACAAATTCTGTACAGATTTTCTCCCCTCTTGATGTTTTTACTAATCCAGGAAAAAATTCGTGTATTTTTAGTCTTCTTTCTGAAGATAAACGTTTTAATTTAGCCTCGTTTTTTCCAAAAGCTTGTAAATCTGGGTTATCACTTTTTAAGGCTTTATCTATTTCATCCACGCTTCTTGTAAAAAGTGTATTCGTAGCAACAGATGTTGCAATACTAATAATTGCTGAAATACCACCTGCTACTAATTGATTTTCCATATTAATTCCTCATATTGTTATTCATTAATCAAATTCAAAATCCGCTTATCTGAGACCTGATACTTCGTACCTAACTGCTGCGCAAATAAACTCACACGCAATTCCTCAATCATATAGCGAATTTCCGCCACTTCATCGGAAATAGGTTTAGATTTCGGCAGTTTAGCGAGCAATTGTTGGTAAGCCTGTTGCACTTGTTCCACGCGTAGCATCGCCGCACGATCGCGATTTACATCTTGAGCCAGTTTATCGATACGTTTATCAATAGCTTGTAAATAACGTTGTAAATCCGGTAGGCGATCATAACCGCTCTTTTGCACAAAACCTGGATAAATCAGTCCGTTTAATTGTGCCTTAATATCGGAAAAGGCAAAGGCCATGGTGAAATCCATTTTGCCTTTTAAGCGTTGGTTTAAGGCATGGTTAAGGGAGAGGATTTGCTCTACTTTCTGTGCAATATCTACGGTCACTTCATTGAGGTTTTCCCGCACGAAATCACGCAATTTTTCAAAGCCAGCTTCATCCCATACAAACCCGCCAAAATCGGCAATCAGTTTATCCACCGCACAAGCGATACAGTCATCAATCAAATCCAACACGCGACCGAACGGGGTAAAATACAGCCCCAATTTGGCTTTATTCGGCAATTTTTCATGCAGATATTTAATCGGTGACGGCACATTGAGTAGCAACAATCGGCGCAAACCTTGTTGCATTGCCACCGCTTGCTCAAACTCTGTTTCAAATAGCTTAATACCTACCGAATCTTTTTCATCCACAATAGCAGGGAACGCTTTGACGCTGAAACCGCGTTGTTTTTGTTCGTAGCATTGTGGTAAATCTGCAAAACTCCAAATATGCAGCCCGCTTTGCTCAATGCCATCATCTGCCACAGCAGAAATACTTTCCTGTACGCGATCTTTTAAGTTGAATTTCAGTTCATCCAAATTCATGGATTCCGCAATTTTCTTACCGTTTTCATCCACCACACGGAACGTCATTTTCAAATGGCTTGGGATTTGTTTCCAATTCCAATGTTCCGCTTCTACGGTAACGCCCGTCATACGACGCAATTCATAAATCAGCGTATCTAATAACGGTTTTTCCAACGGCACGGCTCGACTTAAAAAAGCTTGAGCATAATTAGGTGCAGGCACGAAGTTACGGCGATAAGATTTCGGCAGAGATTTAATCAACGCAATCACCAGCTCTTCACGCAAGCCTGGGATTTGCCAATCAAAGCCGGTCATTTCCACTTGGTTGAGCAATGGCAACGGAATATGCACGGTCACGCCGTCCGCATCAGTACCCGGTTCAAATTGATACGTCAGTTTGAGTTTCAAATTACCTTGATGCCAGAAATTCGGGAAATCCAGCTTGCTCACTTGCTCCGCATCATCATTAATCAAGAATGAACGTTCAAAATTAAGCAATTCTGGATCTTTTTGCTGCGCCTTTTTCCACCAGGTATCAAAATGTTTTTGAGAGACCACTTCTGTGCCAATACGCTGATCGTAAAATTCAAAAAGCGTACGATCATCCACCAAAATATCACGGCGGCGGCTTTTGTGTTCCAACTCCTCTACTTCTCGAACGAGTCGTTGATTTTCTTTGAAGAATTTATGTTTGGTATTCCAATCCCCTTCCACTAAGGCTGATTGAATAAAGATCTCGCGGCTCACCGTCGGATCAATAGAACCATAATTCACTGGTCGCGCAGCCACAATCGGCACACCGTAAAGCGTGACTTTTTCATCAGCAATCACTGCACCACGGGATTTCGACCAACGCGGTTCGGAATAGGATTTTTTTGTTAAATGCTCGGCTAGCGGCTCAATCCATTCTGGCTCGATTTCCGCCACCATACGCCCCCAAAGTTTGGAGGTTTCCACTAACTCTGCCGCCATCACCCATTTCGGTTGTTTTTTGAAAAGCACAGAATTGGGGAAAATCGCAAAATGGGCATTACGTGCACCAAGATATTGTTGTTTTTCCGCCTCTTTTAAGCCGATATGAGAAAGCAAACCACTTAAAAGTGCGGTATGAATTTGCTGATATTCTGCTTTTTCGGAATTAATCGGCAAGCCCATTTCACGCACAGTTAAACGAATTTGATGATAAATATCCTGCCATTCACGAATACGTAAATAATTTAAGAAATCCTTTTGGCATTGACGACGGAATTGGTTTTTGCTCAATTCTTTTTGTTGTTCTTGTAGATAACGCCAAAGATTGAGGAAAGCCAAGAAATCTGATTTTTTATCGGCAAAACGACGATGTTTTTCATCCGAAGCTTGTTGTTTTTCTTGTGGGCGCTCGCGAGGATCTTGAATGGATAAAGCGGCGACAATAATCATCACTTCATGCAACGCACCTTGTGAGACAGCACTCAGCAACATCTTCGCCAAACGTGGATCCACAGGGAGTTGTGATAATTGACGACCTACTGCGGTTAATTGACGTTTCTCGCCCGCTTTAGTGCGAACTATTTCAAACGCACCTAATTCTTCCAACAGTTTTATCCCATCTTGAATATGGCGTTTATCCGGCGTATCCACAAATGGGAAGGCTTCAATATCATCCAAACCCAATGCCGTCATTTGCAAAATAACGGAGGCTAAATTGGTGCGTAGAATTTCAGGATCGGTAAATTCAGGACGAGAATTAAAATCCTCTTCCGAATATAAACGAATACAAATCCCCTCGCTCACACGACCACAACGGCCTTTACGCTGATTAGCGGATGCCTGTGAAATAGGTTCAATCGGTAAACGTTGTACTTTGGTGCGATAGCTATAACGGGAAATGCGCGCTGTTCCAGGATCAATCACATATTTAATGCCCGGCACGGTCAATGAGGTTTCTGCGACGTTGGTCGCCAACACGATGCGATTTAAACCGCTTGGATGGAAAATTTTATTCTGTTCTTGCGCAGACAAGCGAGCAAAGAGCGGCAAAATTTCCGTATGTTTTAGATTTTGTTTTTGTAAAGCTTCCGCAGTATCGCGAATTTCACGCTCACCGTTCATAAAGATCAAAATATCGCCACGGCCTTCTGCTTGCAGTTCATCCACTGCGTTGAGAATGCCTTGCAGTTGATCTTGATCGTCGTCTTCCACTACTGGGCGATAACGCACTTCAACAGGATAGGTTCTGCCCGAAACTTCAATAATCGGGGCATTGTTGAAATGTTTGGAAAAGCGTTCTACATCAATGGTCGCGGAGGTGATAATGAGTTTTAAATCACGACGACGTGGTAAAAGCTGTTTCAAGTAACCGAGAATAAAATCGTTGTTCAGGCTGCGTTCGTGGGCTTCATCGATAATCAAACAAGAATATTGATTGAGGAAACGATCGTTTTGAATTTCCGCTAATAGAATCCCGTCAGTCATCAACTTGATTTGTGTATCATCACTGATTTGATCGTTAAAACGGACTTTATAACCGACTAAACCGCCAAGCTCCGTTTCTAGCTCTTCTGCAATACGCGCTGCCACCGAACGAGCGGCAATACGGCGCGGTTGAGTATGGCCAATCATACCCAAATTGCCGAAACCTAACTCCAAACACATCTTCGGCAATTGGGTGGTTTTACCTGAACCCGTTTCCCCGGCCACCACAATAACCTGATGCTCAGAAAGCAGTTTTTGAATTTCTGCTTTGCGTTGGCTAACCGGCAAACTCTCTGGAAAAGCAATGGGATTTTGCACCGCAGTTTTACGATTTTCTACACGCAATTGAGCCTGTCCAATCTGCAGCTGGATTTCAGCGGCCACAGCTTGCTGTGCTTCTTGGCTTTTAATTTTTCCAATACCATGAATACGAGCGGATAAACGACGTTGATCCACCTGCATGATTCCGTTAAGTTTCGAGAAAAGAGATTGCTGTAGCGGGTTTAATGCTTGTTTAACTGATTTATTTTTCATACCGATTTACTTTTCAAACTGCCATAAGCCAAGCAGAGCCAGCCGATTAAAAATAACGAGCCTCCAATCGGTGTCACCCAAACGAGGAATTTGCCTGCACCAAGCGCAAGTGCATAGAGGCTACCGCTAAAAAGCAAAATACCAAGCGCCCATGCCCCTGCTGCTAAATTGAGCATTTTGTAGGTTGCCAATGATTCTCGACATAATTGCGCGATACCAATAGCTAGCATGGCAAGGGTGTGGAACATTTGATATTTCACTGCGGTTTCAATCCAGGCTAATTCTTTAGGTTCTAAAATTTTGCTTAATCCGTGAGCAGCAAAAGCACCAATACTCACACATAAAAAGCCGCTCAACGCGGCAATAAATAACCATTTATTTTTCATCTAAAATTTTCCTACTAATAACGCCAAAATACCGGCAGCAATTAATGGACCAACCGGGATACCACCTAAAAATGCCACACCAATAATAGTGCCAACCATCAAACCGGTGACTAATACCGGTTGTTCCCCCATTAAAGGAACACCTTTACCGGCCAACCAAGCGACTACAACACCAACAACAATTGCCAACAACATTTGCCAACTGGCAAGAGCAGCTAAATTCGGTAACTGAATACGACCTGATACCAAGGGAGCCAACACACCAATAGTCAGCACAATAATGCCGATTTTTAACCCGTATTTTTCCACATAACCAATATATTGGGATAACAGAGTTTGCTGCATAATCAATAACACCGCACCGGCTATGGTAATTGCGCTATTGTGGCTAAATAGACCAAGCACAATTAATACCACTAATAAAAGTGCGACTGAATTTAATTGTAACGACATGAAGTTTCCTCAATGAATGGCCAAGCTGTGTTAGGCCGGCAAAAGACGAAAAAAATTGCCGATTAACGGCAAAAAGTGCGGCAAATTATAGCAATTTATTTGTAACCTTGGTTTTTTATTTATCCCAAAAAAGCTAGAATAATGAAGAATTTCTACTCTCATTCCGTTGTAAGGTCTCCCATGTCAAATGCCATCAGTCCCGAGCTAATCAAAACCGTGGCTCTGCTCGCCACTAGCGTTACTATCGTTCCCCTATTCAAACGTATTGGTTTAGGATCGGTATTAGGATATCTGGTTGCCGGCTGTCTGATCGGCCCTTCGGTATTTAAAGTTGTGGAGGATCCCGAATCGGTCATACATATGGCGGAATTGGGTGTCGTGATGTTTCTCTTTATCATCGGCTTAGAAATGCACCCTGAGCGACTATGGGCGATGCGCCGGGCAATCTTCGGCCGAGGTCTGTTACAAGTCGGATTGTGCGGAACTCTGCTCACCTTGGCCGGTATCTATATTTTAGGACTTAGCAAAGAAGTCGCATTTATTGCCGGTATGGGCTTTACCCTTTCCTCCACCGCTATCGTAATGCAGGTATTAGAAGAACGCGGACTCACTTCTACTAGCAAAGGCCAACGGATTATTTCCACCCTCATCTTTGAAGATCTGGCAATTGTGCCATTATTAGCATCCGTAGCTTTTCTAGTGCCCAACAGTCAGCCTGATCAACCAACCGACTGGACTTCAATTGGTATTGCGTTGGCGGCCGTGATTGGCCTGGTGGTGGCTGGCAAATGGTTGATGAATCCGATTTTCCGGCTAGTCTCGAAAGCCCATATTCGTGAAATGATGACCGCCGCCGCGCTATTAGTGGTATTGGGCGCCGCATTAGCCATGGAAGTCGGCGGACTTTCCATGGCAATGGGAGCCTTTGTGGCCGGTGTGATGTTGTCTGAATCGGCATTTCGTCACCAATTGGAGGCCGATATCGAACCATTCCGTGGCTTATTGCTTGGTTTGTTCTTTATGGGCGTGGGCATGTCCTTAGATTTATCCTTAGTCGCCCATAATGCATTGTGGTTGTTGGGTATCGTGTTGCTCTATGTCTGTGGTAAAGGCCTGGCGGTATATGTGGTTGCCCGCCTCACCAAGCTTAACGGTAGAGAAGCCTTCGGACGCATGATTATGATGGCACATGGTGGTGAATTTGCCTTCGTACTTTTTTCTGCGGCCTTAAGCGCAGGCGTCCTCAGCAAAGATCAAAACGCGACATTCACCGCAGCAGTGATTATCTCCATGTTACTATCGCCACTCATTGGTTTGCTGGCACGCCGTTTAGTCGCTCGCAAAGCTGCTAAAAATCCGACCGAACCGGATATCGGAGAATTGGATCCGGTGGAGGATTTGCAGGATACGGTGCTTGTTTTGGGCTTCGGTCGTTTTAGCCAAATTGTCTGCCAAACGTTATTAGTACGGGGAATTAGCGTTTCGGTGATCGACCGTAATATTGAAAATATCCGTACTGCGGCCAAATTTGGCTTTAAGGTATATTACGGTGATGGTATTCGTTTAGATGTGTTGCATGCCGCCGGTATTGAAAAAGCAAAATGTGTCGTAATTGGCATCAACGATACCCAACGCATTCAAACAATCGTTCATCAACTAAAACAGGCTTATCCAAATTTACCGATACTTACCCGCACCTATGACCGTAGAACCGCGGTAGAACTGATTAAGTATGATGTGGATTTTATTGTGCGAGAAACCTTTGAATCTGCGCTTACCCTTAGCCGAGCAACCCTTATGCAACTGGGGATCAATAAGATTGAAGCCGATGATGTTATCGAACAGGTACGCGCCTTAGATCAAGAACGTGTGCATGAAGAAGTGTTACATGGTTTTTCCAATGATATCGCGCGCAAATACTGGTCTCCGCATCCATTTATCAAGCCCCATATCGATGCCGAAGCATTAAATCAGGAAACTGCTGATTTGTTGGCTGAAACAGAGAAGGAAGTCAAAGTCGCCGACATAGCCGACATAGAAGAAAAAGCCGATGGCACAAAACAATCCGAAAAGAATGCCGTAGCCTCGGCAGACAATAACCATAAACCTATCGGTTAAAGGTTGATAAACGCCATATTGTTTTTCAACGTTTTCCCGAAAATAACATGTAACCCATTGATTTTATTAGGAATTGTTTAAAAAACCGATAAGCGGGTATTTATTCGTCGGTCAAAACGCTATCAGGTTTTTCAACGTTTTCTCTAAAATAAACTCTAAGTTATTGATTTTATTAGAGTTGATTTCAAAATCGATTATGCGGCATTAGCCAGCATTTCTTTTGCGTTAGCTAGTGCTGTTTCCGTAATTTGACTACCGCCAAGCAGGCGAGCCAATGCCGGAATCCGTTCTTCCATTGATAATGGGTTCATTTGCGTTTCGGTTTGGCCGTCTTGAGTGAATTTTTCCACATTGAATTGCTGATGACCGCAACAGGCTACCTGTGGTAAATGAGTCACACAAATCACTTGGCATTGCTCTCCCAATTGGCGCAACAACTTACCGACCACGCTAGCAGTTGCACCGCTAATACCCACATCCACTTCATCAAAAATTAAGGTTGGGATCGCTGCTTGATCAGAGGTCAATACCTGAATTGCCAAAGAAATACGCGATAATTCACCACCAGAAGCCACTTTTGATAAAGATTGTGGCTGTTGCCCAAGATTGCTGCGCAAGGTAAACAGCACATGATCCGCACCATTCGCTGAGATTTTCTGTTTATCCTGTTGAACCTCAATAAAAAATTCACCATTTTCCATAGCCAACGTTTTAATCGAGGCAGTAACCGCTGCTGCTAAGCGCCCCGCGGCCTGTTGACGACTGTGGTGTAGCTTATCGGCGGTTTGTTGTAGCTGTGCAAATGCGGCCTGTTCAGCCGCTAGCAAACGCTCTTCGCTACCTGAGAAATCTTCCAATTGCGCCAATTCCTCGGCTAGTTGACGATGCAATGCCACTAATTCTTGTGGTTTGACACGATGCTTACGAGCCAATTGGAGCGCCTGCCCCATTCGATTTTCAATTTCCAACAATAATTGCGGATCCTGTTCAATATTTGAGGCCAATTGTTGCACTTCAGAAGCGGCTTCCTGAACCTGAATTAGCGCCTCATTGAGCATTTTTTGCACGTCTTGATAATGGCTATCCAATTCAGCCAATTCATCAATATATTGCACAGCACGATACAGCATGGTGTCGATATTCGCATGATCGTTATCGGTTAAAAGCTGTAATGCCGATTGGGACAATTGAGTCAGTTGATCGCTTGCGGAAAGGCGACGTTGTTCCTCTTCTAAGGTTGAAAATTCATCCTCTTGTAGAGCAAATTCATCCAATTCAGCAACTTGATATTGCAAAAGCTGTTTTCTCGCTTCGTTTTCCGCCAACTTTTGTTGAAATTCTTTTAACTGATTTTGTTGGTTTTTCCACTGTTGATAATCTTCCTTCATCTGTGCCAAAAGCGTAGGATGAGCCGCAAAATTATCTAGGAGTTGTAACTGATAGTCGCTTTTTAGCAACAATTGAGAAGCATGTTGTCCATTAATATTGACTAAATAACGGGCAATATCCTTGAGCTGAGCAGCGGATACCGGCGTACTGTTAATAAATGCTTTGGAACGACCATCGGCATTAATCACACGACGCAAAATGCATTCGCGAGGATTATCGGGATCTTGCAATTCCTGTTGCTCCAACCAAGGCAAAGCCGGATTGTCTACCTCCAATAAGAAAGAGGCACAAATTTCAGCTCTTTCCTGCCCTTCACGCACCATAGCGGCTTCAGTCCGCTGGCCCAAACAAAGGCCAAGGGCATCGATAGCAATGGATTTTCCCGCACCGGTTTCACCGGTGATCACGGACATTCCTTTAGCCAATTCAATATCCAATTGGCGCACAATAGCAAAATTATTAATGGTAAGTTGAGTCAACATAGTCGCAATCTCATAAAAACTGTATATTCATATATTAATACTGTTACAATATACAGTAAAGAGCTTTTTGCATACTTTGTTAAAAATGTTTTAACCAACCTAATTTTGAACTTAATACATTGTAATAATTATAATTTTTTAGGTGAAGCAGGCGCAGTTTATCGCGACTTTTGGCAATATGCACCACATCATCAGGGGTGAATCCTAAGGCAATTTGACTATCACAACCAACTTCCAGCTGTGATGTATTGTGATCGGCAAAACGAATTGAGATTTTGCTGTCGCCGTCAATAACTAGTGGACGCGAGGTTAAAGTATGAGGGAACATCGGCACCAAGGCGATCGCATTTAAATTAGGGGTTAAAATCGGGCCACCGGCAGATAAGGAATAGGCGGTTGAACCGGTTGGGGTTGAAACAATCAGCCCATCGGAACGTTGTGAAAAAGCAAATTTACCATTGATATACACATGAAAATCGATCATATGAGCGATTTTTGCCGGGTGAATAACTGCTTCATTGACTGCTGCGCCCGAAGATACAATTTGCCCATCTCTTTCAATTGAGGCTTCTAATAAAAAGCGTTCTTCAACAAAAAATTCCCCACGTTCTAAGCAAGCTTCCAATTGGGAATAGGCATTTTTGGGATCAATATCGGTTAAAAAACCCAAATTACCGCGGTTAATTCCGATCAGTGGAATATCATATTTGGCCAAAATACGGGCTCGTCCCAGCATATTTCCATCACCGCCAATAACAATGACTAATTGTGCTTGTGACCCAATTTCATCCAGGCTCGCTAAGGCACATTCCGCCAAATTCAGTTTTTCGGCCACTTCCCGTTCCACCAAAACATGGTAGCCGCGCTCGGAAAGCCACTGATAAAGATTTTTGTGCATGCGCAAATTCACGTCATTGCGCGGTTTTCCCACTAAACCAATGGTTTTAAAAGAAGTATGTAAGTTATTCATGAAATATGTCCAGAAAGCCAATAATATCGACTACGCTAAATGAATTTCTCCGTCTTCTGACGGGAAAATGATGATAAATACTTTTACATCGCTTGAATATAAAATTTTTACCATTATATTACAGCAGAATGTCGTTGTCCTAAAACGACTCCTGTTTTGAACTATGGAGAAGAAGATGTCTGATCAACAAGAAACCTTAAACGAACAAACCGTCGATGAAAGCCAACTTGAACAAGAAGTGGTTGCTGAAGATCCGCTAGAAGAAGCCATTGCTCGTGTGCAAGAATTGGAAGAGGCCTTAAAAGCCCAAGTGGAAGAAACCGCGAAAAAAGAACAGGATTTACTGTTACGGACCCGTGCCGAAATTGACAATCTACGCCGTCGTACCGAACAGGATGTGGAAAAAGCACATAAATTTGCCTTAGAAAAATTCGCTAAAGACCTTCTTAACACTATCGATAACCTTGAACGTGCTTTAGCAACGCCGGGAAATACCGAAGATGAAGGGGTAAAAGCCTTATTCGCCGGAGTTGAACTCACCTTAAAAGAATTATTATCTACCGTTGCACGATTTGGTATCGAGCCGGTCGGCGTGGTGGGAGAAGACTTTAATCCGGATTTACATCAAGCAATTTCAATGCAAGCGGTAGAAGGATTTACCGCCAATCAAATTACCAGTGTATTGCAAAAAGGCTATACCCTAAATGGTCGGGTTATTCGTCCTGCAATGGTGATGGTCGCTGCTTAAGCGCTTTTTTATAAAAAACGGCCGATACATATATTTTGTATCGGCCGTTTTTATTTTCCTATTATTTATTTTTCTCTCTCACAAAATAATTTTTTCTTTGTTGTTGAGCGGCAAAAATAGCGGTGGCTCTATGCTTGGCGCATTTTTTTAAATCACGAACCCATAAAAACACTACATATTGTGTGTTGATTATATATTTAGATCTATATATAGTATCCCTCAATTTATTTCGCCATTTTTAAAGGAGCCTTCAATGAACCGTTTTTTTGTAATTAAACGCGACGGATCCCGTTGTGGATTTGATCTTTCCCGTATTCTCAATGCTATTGCTAAGGCCGCACAAGCCGTCGGTATTCAAGACCCAGGCTATCTACAGCAATTGTGCGAACAGATCGGTGCGGAAATAGTCAGCCGTTACCAACAGGAAATCGATATTAATCAGATTCAAAAAATCGTTGAAGATCATTTGATGGGCAGTAAATATCCACAAATTGCCCGAGCCTACATTGAATATCGTCATGATCGTGATTTAGCACGGGAAAAACGCAGTCAATTGACCCAGGAAATCGAAGGCTTAATTGAACAAAGCAATATTGAATTACTCAATGAAAATGCCAACAAAGATGCCAAAGTTATTCCGACCCAACGGGATCTACTCGCCGGTATTGTGGCGAAACACTATGCCAAGCGGCACATCCTGCCGCGTGATGTGGTGGAAGCTCATGAAAAAGGCGAAATTCATTACCATGATCTTGATTACGCACCATTTTTCCCGATGTTCAACTGCATGTTGGTCGATTTACAAGGAATGCTTTCAAGCGGTTTTAAAATGGGGAATGCAGAAATTGAGCCGCCTAAATCCATCGGTACCGCCACCGCTGTTACCGCACAAATCATCGCTCAAGTAGCTAGTCATATTTACGGCGGCACCACAATTAATCGAATTGATGAAGTGCTTGCGCCTTATGTCAGTAAGAGCTACCAAAAACATCTTAACAATGCAGAAACCTGGTCGATTCCCGATAAGGAAGGTTATGCCCGAGCGCTAATTGAAAAAGAATGTTTCGACGCTTTTCAATCCTTGGAGTATGAAGTCAATACGCTACATACTTCAAATGGCCAAACTCCTTTTGTCACCTTTGGTTTTGGCTTGGGCACCAGCTGGGAATCCCGTTTAATCCAACAATCCATTTTAAAAAACCGAATTCGTGGCTTGGGCAAAAACCATAAAACTCCGGTCTTTCCAAAATTGGTATTTACCATCAAAAAAGGCATCAACCAAGCCCAAGGAGATATCAACTACGACATTAAACAATTGGCTCTGGAATGCGCCTCCAAACGGATGTATCCGGATATTCTCAATTATGATCAAGTCGTCAAAGTGACCGGTTCCTTCAAGGCGCCGATGGGTTGTCGCAGTTTCTTAGGCGTATACCGCGAAGATGCTCAAGAAATTCATGATGGCCGCAATAATTTAGGGGTGGTGAGTCTTAACCTGCCACGCATCGCTCTTGAAGCTAAAGGGGATGAGGACAAATTCTATCGCTTATTGGATGAACGTTTGGTCTTAGCCAAAAAAGCTTTAATGACCCGCATTGCCCGCTTAGAAACGACTAAGGCTCGGGTCGCGCCAATTCTATATATGGAAGGGGCCTGTGGTGTACGCTTACAAGCCGATGATAATGTGGCGCAGATTTTCAAAAATGGACGCGCTTCAATTTCCCTCGGTTATATCGGCATTCATGAAACCATTAATGCCCTATATGGCCAAGGCCATATTTTTGATGATGAGAAGCTACGTGAGAAAGGTATTGCCATTGTCCGTCGCTTAAGTGATGCGGTTCGCCAATGGTATCAGGAAACCGGGTATGCCTTTAGCCTTTACTCCACACCAAGTGAAAATCTCTGTGACCGTTTCTGCCGTTTGGATACCAAACAATTCGGCATCATTGAAGGGGTTACCGACAAGGGCTACTACACTAACAGCTATCACTTAGATGTAGAGAAAAAAGTGAATCCATACGATAAATTGGATTTTGAAATGGCCTATCCGCCATTGGCCAGCGGTGGCTTTATCTGCTATGGCGAATACCCAAATGTCCAACACAATTTAAAAGCCTTGGAAGACGTATGGGATTATAGTTATGAACGCGTGCCTTATTACGGCACCAATACGCCAATTGATGAATGCTACCAATGTGGCTTTACCGGCGAATTCCATTGTACCAGCAAGGGCTTTGTCTGCCCGAAATGTGGCAACCATGATAGCGCAACGGTTTCCGTGACCCGTCGGGTATGCGGCTATCTTGGTAGTCCGGATGCGCGCCCATTTAACGCCGGTAAACAAGAAGAAGTGAAACGTCGGGTAAAACATATGTAATGCGAAAATCACAGTGATAAAATGGCTCACCAGCTTGTGAGCCGTTTTTTTAAGGAGAGCAAAATGTCCGATATTTCTCAAATCAACCAAGCCATTATGGCTGATCCGCAAAATAAAACCTACACCACTCAGGGGATCACTCCGCTATTTGCCGCCCCAACTACCGCTCGAATTAATATTGTCGGGCAAGCGCCTGGATTAAAGGCCGAACAAAGCCGATTATATTGGAATGATTTAAGCGGTGACCGGTTACGTGAATGGTTGGGCGTAGATCGCGAATGTTTCTATCATTCCGGTTTATTTGCCATCATTCCAATGGATTTTTATTATCCGGGGAAGGGCAAATCCGGCGATTTGCCTCCACGCAAAGGCTTTGCAGAAAAATGGCATCCGCAGATTTTGGCTAATTTGCCAAATATCGAATTGACGATTTTAATCGGCCAATATGCACAAAAATATTATTTGCCTGACAATAAACTCAACGTGACGGAAACCGTCCGCCACTACCGTGAATTTGCGCCGCAATTTCTACCGCTGGTGCATCCGTCTCCACGCAATCAAATCTGGCAGGCAAAAAACCCGTGGTTCAAGCAAGAAGTGGTGCCTTATTTACAACAACGAGTCAACGCTATTCTTGGCCGTTAAGCCATAAAATGACAAAGGGCGCGGTATTTCACCACGCCCTTTTACATTCAAACGCCCTATCAAAAATTAGAGTTTTTGCAAAAACAACATCTAACCCTTTGATTTTATTAAGGTTAGTTTAAAATCAATCTCCCAGGGCCATAAATTGCTCACGCAATTGGTGCAATTCGTCGCGTAGCGCTGCAGCCTGTTCGAATTCCAAATCCTGAGCGGCTTTGTACATCTGTTGTTCCAATTTTTTGATCCGTTGCTGATATTCCTTGGCCGTTTGTGGCAATGCATAATTGGCCTGCGGTTCAGCCACAACCTTAGCACGAGATTTGCCCTTGGCTTTATGATTAGCACCTTGGCCGATATCCAGTAACTCGCCCACCTTTTTATTCAAGGCTTGCGGCACAATGCCATGCTCTTCGTTGTACTTCATTTGTTTTTCACGACGACGGTTGGTTTCGCCGATGGCTTTTTCCATGGATTTGGTAATGCTGTCTGCATACAAAATCGCTTTACCGTGCAAATTCCGTGCCGCCCGTCCAATGGTTTGAATTAATGAACGTTCGGAACGTAGGAAACCTTCTTTATCGGCATCTAAAATGGCGACCAGGGAAACCTCGGGAATATCCAGCCCTTCACGTAATAAGTTGATACCGACCAACACATCAAACTCACCCAAACGTAAATCCCGAATGATTTCCACCCGTTCCACCGTATCGATATCGGAATGCAAATAACGCACACGCACGCCATGTTCGGCCAGATAATCGGTCAGATCCTCTGCCATTTTTTTGGTTAACGTGGTAACCAATACACGTTCATTCTGAGCCGCCCGTAAACGTGCTTCGGATAATAAATCATCCACCTGAATCGCCACCGGGCGCACTTCAATCAATGGATCCAACAATCCGGTTGGACGCACCACCTGATCAATAATTTCTTGTCCTGAATGATCCAATTCATAAGGCCCCGGTGTTGCAGAAACATAAATGGTTTGTGGTGCCAAACGCTCAAACTCTTCAAAACGCAGCGGACGGTTATCCAATGCCGATGGTAAACGGAAACCATATTCCACCAAGGTTTCTTTGCGGGAACGGTCGCCACGATACATCCCGCCGATTTGCGGTACGGTGACATGGGATTCGTCAATGATCAAAATCGCATCGGACGGCATATAGTCAAACAAAGTCGGCGGTGGTTCGCCTTCATTGCGTCCAGAAAGGTAGCGGGAATAGTTTTCAATCCCTGAGCAATAACCCAATTCATTCATCATTTCGATATCAAATTGGGTACGTTGGGTAATTCGTTGCTCTTCCAACAATTTATGTTCTTTGATGAAATATTCGCGACGCTGTGCTAACTCGACCTTTACCTTTTCAATGGTATCTAAAATCCGTTCGCGCGGTGTGACATAGTGGGTTTTCGGATATACAGTGAAACGTGGCACATTGCCAAAGTTACGGCCGGTCAACGGATCAAAAAGACTTAATCGCTCGATTTCATCGTCAAACAATTCAATCCGTACTGCCTGATCATCCGACTCAGCGGGGAAAATATCGATCACTTCACCACGCACACGGAAAGTACCTCGTTGAAAAGCCTGATCGTTGCGGGTGTATTGTAATTCAGCCAATTGCGCCAAAATCTGCCGTTGATTGATGATCGCTCCGGTTTGCAGATGCAACATCATTTTCAGATAAGAATCCGGATCCCCCAAGCCATAAATTGCGGAAACCGATGCTACTACAATGGTATCGCGCCGTTCAAGAAAGGATTTCGTGGCAGAAAGCCGCATTTGTTCAATTTGATCATTTACCGCCGCATCCTTCTCAATAAAAGTATCGCTCGATGGCACATAGGCTTCCGGCTGGTAATAATCATAGTAAGAAACGAAATACTCCACTGCATTTTCCGGGAAAAAAGCCTTCATTTCCGCATATAACTGCGCGGCTAAGGTTTTATTCGGCGCCAATAACATGGCTGGACGATTTAAGGTGGCAATCACATTGGCGATAGTAAAAGTTTTACCCGAGCCCGTTACCCCAAGTAACGTTTGATGGGCTAAACCATCGCTAAGATTTTCAACTAACTTAGCAATAGCTTGTGGCTGATCACCGGAAGGTTGAAATTCCGAATGGAGAATAAAAGGTTTGCTATTAATTTTTTCAGACATACATCGATTTGCTTTCTATAAATCTAACCGGACGCTATTTTAGCACAATCCACGCAAGGAACCCGCGTGAAAAAACCAAGTTTTACACATAGTTAGTGAAGTCAAGCAAAATGGCGAATTTTTTTTAATTCTTTTTTAAATTTTTTTGTGGATTTTTTGTAACTAATTGATAAATAAAAGATTTATAAAAAATGTCGATTTCATAAACAATCTAAGCCAAAGCCCGTTTCCAATTGGGATAAGCGTTTTTTAGGGAATTTAATCCACAAAGTTATCCACAGGCTTTGTGGATTAAAAACAAGATTCAATTTTTAGGATTTTTTTGAATTTGCCCGTTGACAAGGGACGGTCCCTTCATTAGAATGCGCGCCCTAATCCTTGTGATACCGAATTATTCCTCCTTAGTTCAGTCGGTAGAACGGCGGACTGTTAATCCGTATGTCGCTGGTTCAAGTCCAGCAGGAGGAGCCAAATTCTCTTTTGGTGTAGGTTTCGTTTGTCTCCTTTTACGAATTCTATAACTAGCCAAAAGATTTTTTAGCCCGCGTTTTGCGGGCTTTATTTTTATCTGCTAGCCACCAAATAGTGCAGCTCCGCCAATAGGTTGGGTGGTACTTGCATAGAGCAGACTAAATGCAAAGAAAATCATTATCCCTCCGGCCAAGCATTTGACCATCGCCTGCATTTTTGGAGATTCTCCTTTCTTACCATACCAACGCCCTAGTCGTAGTGCTCGTTCACGAGCATAGAGAACTAATAATGCAAATACAGACAGCATTAATCCAGTTCCGAATGACATTGCTAATACTGCGAGAATCCCCCAGCTATAAAGATCTAACATATATGCCAGAAAAAGCACAAAAATAGCGCCGCTACAAGGACGCATTCCAATGGTTAAAATAACCAACAACTGCGATTTTAAATCCGAAGATTGGCTTAATTGATGTTGGTTAGGTAAATGTTGATGTCCACAACCACAAGTGTCCGAAGGTATATTGCTTTGTGGCATAATGCGCTGAGTATGAGATTTTATTGATATCGGACGAACTGATTTAATCAACAATTTCCGTTTTTTTGCCAGTCCTTGTAGGCCCTGAATCATCCAATACCCACCTAATAAAACCAATAATATAAGTGCGCTACGCTCCAACCAGAGCTGGCTCAATTTAAAATATTTAGATGAAAGATTGAGGGCAACCACCACAATAGACGTTGCAGTAATCGCAACAATCCCCTGAGTGATAGAGGATAATAAACTTAACCATAAACTGCTTTTCAATTGAGTTTGATGGGTGGAAAGATAACCGGCAATAATAAATTTACCGTGCCCTGGCCCCAAGGCATGTAATACGCCATAGGCAAAAGCTGCAAAAATCAACCACAAGCCAGCAATAACGGAGTTGGCTTGAATTTGATGAAGGTTTTCTGAAATTAAAAGATTGAAAGCTTTTTGCCAAGCTGCAACTTGCACAAACAGCCAAGGTAAAAGCCAGAAAATAACGCCCAATACACCGGCTAATACAGCCGCTAATTTTAATTTTGTATTATTCACACTGAATCTTCACTTTTTGAGCAAACATCACACCTAAAGAATTATCTTCATCTTTCTGAGACTTATCCAATGAAGAGGCATAGGATTGAATTTTTTCGTCTATATGCGGAGCCAGTACATCACCGTGGCAATTGGCTGGTAATTCATCAAAATTCACCGCATTTTTTATTTTTTCCGGATAATGCATCGCAACATAATAAGTTGGATCATAGGTTTGCAAATAAAATACTTGTCCGTTTAATGACTGTGGTTGACTCAATAAAAAATCAAAACTATAAGCGACCCGCTGCCCTACGACCTTCATTGAGGGATTTTTTATCTGCTTTTGATACTTAATTTTGTCACCCTCTTTATTGAATAAATAGCTGAAATAATGTTCGCTAACTATATTATTCATCACCTCATCAGTCAGCGCCTGTAATGCTATCGGATCACCTTTAGTCTGTTTAATATCGTATAAAACAGCAGATGAACTAGCTTCATCCAATAACCATCGCATAGAAAAACCGACCAATTTATTCTCTTGCACTAATATCTTATTTTGCATATCAACAAATGCATGAGGGTGGGCTTGAGTAATTAAAGGCACTGCTAAACATGCACATAAAATAAACTTTTTCATAACAACATCCTAATTAAAAGCGGCTCAATTCTAGCATAGGACAAATAAATCCCCTGCTTGGTTTTCCTATCCCTTTGATTTTTCTTATCCTATTTTATTGACATATATCAATAAAGACTGATATCACCATTTCCTTATAACAAAAAATTATGTAATATCCCTCCCCGTCAAGTGATTGCTTGATATTCATAAAGTTCCTAAATAAAATAATCATAAATATAGCTAAACTACTTTCCTACCACCCAGTTCGGGTGGTTTTTTTTCGCCTAAAAATGGCGAATTCTACCAACTTCAAGTACAATAGCCGCGTTTTTTATCACCTCAAATAAGAGAAATTTATGTCAACTCAATTTGTATATACGATGCATCGCGTCGGCAAAGTCGTGCCACCGAAACGTCATATTTTGAAAGATATTTCTTTAAGCTTTTTCCCTGGTGCAAAAATCGGGGTACTTGGCTTAAATGGTGCGGGTAAATCTACCCTTTTACGCATTATGGCAGGCGTGGATAAGGAGTTCGAAGGAGAAGCTCGTCCACAACCGGGTATTAAAATCGGTTATCTACCACAAGAACCAAAACTTGAACCGCAGCAAACTGTGCGTGAAGCGGTAGAAGAAGCCGTTTCTGAAGTAAAAAATGCACTGACTCGTTTAGATGAAGTTTATGCACTTTATGCGGATCCTGATGCGGATTTTGATAAACTCGCGGCAGAACAAGCAAATCTTGAAGCGATTATTCAAGCGCATGATGGGCATAATTTAGATAACCAATTAGAGCGTGCAGCAGATGCATTACGTTTACCGGATTGGGATGCCAAAATCGAACATTTATCTGGTGGTGAGCGTCGTCGTGTGGCACTTTGTCGTTTATTACTCGAAAAACCAGACATGCTCTTATTAGACGAACCAACCAACCACCTAGATGCGGAATCGGTAGCATGGTTAGAGCGTTTCTTACATGACTACGAAGGTACTGTTGTGGCAATTACCCACGACCGTTACTTCTTAGATAACGTAGCAGGCTGGATCTTAGAGCTTGACCGTGGTGAAGGTATTCCTTGGGAAGGTAACTACTCTTCTTGGTTAGAGCAAAAAGAGAAACGGTTAGAGCAAGAACAAGCGGCTGAAAATGCGCGCCAAAAATCAATTGCGAAAGAGTTAGAGTGGGTTCGTCAAAATCCAAAAGGTCGTCAAGCGAAAAGTAAAGCACGTATGGCACGCTTCGATGAATTGAACTCTGGTGAATACCAAAAACGTAACGAGACCAACGAACTCTTTATTCCACCTGGTCCACGTTTAGGTGATAAGGTTATTGAAGTAGAACATCTCACTAAATCTTACGGCGATCGCACTTTAATTGATGATTTATCATTTAGCATTCCCAAAGGGGCTATCGTAGGAATTATCGGGGCGAACGGTGCGGGTAAATCAACCCTATTCCGTATGCTTTCAGGCCAAGAACAACCCGATAGCGGCTCAATTACGATGGGTGAAACCGTTGTGCTTGCTTCTGTCGATCAGTTCCGTGACTCAATGGATGATAAGAAAACCGTATGGGAAGAAGTGTCTAACGGACAAGATGTTCTCACTATTGGTAACTTTGAAATTCCAAGCCGTGCGTACGTTGGACGTTTCAACTTCAAAGGCGTAGATCAACAAAAACGTGTGGGCGAATTATCAGGTGGTGAACGTGGTCGTTTACACTTAGCTAAACTTCTACAACGTGGTGGTAACGTACTGTTATTGGACGAACCGACCAATGACTTAGACGTTGAAACCTTACGTGCGTTAGAAAATGCGATCCTAGAATTCCCTGGCTGTGCAATGGTAATTTCGCATGACCGTTGGTTCTTAGACCGTATTGCGACTCATATTTTAGATTACGGTGATGAAGGCAAAGTAACTTTCTACGAAGGTAACTTCTCAGACTACGAAGAGTGGAAAAAGAAAACCTTAGGTGAAGCTGCAACACAGCCGCATCGTATTAAATATAAACGTATTGCAAAATAAGAAATTAAAGTGCGGTTATTTTTGACCGCACTTTCCTTTTACATCTGGAGTGACTATGTTAGTTTATTTGCACATTGTTTGTGCATTTTTAAGTTTGGGGTTATTAATTATTCGTGGCGGAATGCAATTAAGTGGGAAGGACTGGCGAGCAATTAAACTGTTAAAGATTTTACCACATTTAGTGGATACGCTTTTAATTGCAAGTGGTTTAACTATTTTCTTCTTATTCGGCTATCAATTAGAAAGCTGGCTCGTTATGAAAATTATCATGCTTGTGCTTTATATCTTCTTCTCGGCTAAATATTTTAGTCGTAAAGCAATCAATCCAAACAATGCATTTCTGGCATTTGCCGTATTAAGCTTCTTAGGCGCAATTTTCTTTGCTTATCAACCAAACTTTATGGAAAGTTAGCCATAAAAAATCCATCTTCAGTTGAAGATGGATTTTTTGTTTTATCTTAACCACCGGCTAATTTTACTTTAAACCCTTTTTGTTCTAAAAGCTGTTTTAGTAAATCACGTTTTTCACCTTGAATCTCAATATTGCCGTCTTTAACTGAACCACCGCAGCCACAACGCTTTTTAAGCTCAGCTGCAAGTTTTTTTATTTCATCATCATCAGCCAAATCTAAACCACTAATCACTGAAACACCAGCCCCTTTTCGGCCACTAGTTTGCTTTTGGATACGTACAACCCCATCACCTCTAGGACGCTCTAGTGATTGCTTTGGTTCTTTGATTCGACCAACACCGGTAGAATAAACTAAAGTACTATCGCTCATATTACGCAATAGAGGCATTAATTGAGCGAAGAACTTCAGCGGGATTCACTGCTTGAGTAATCGGCCGACCAATTACTAAATAATCAGATCCCGAACGAATAGCTGCAGCAGGCGTCATCACACGACGTTGATCACCAAAGTCACTACCAATTGGACGAATTCCTGGTGTAACTAATTTAAAATTAGGACCACAGGTATTGCGTAGAATCTCCACTTCTTGTGGTGAACACACAACACCGTCTAATCCTGCACGTTGTGTTAAATGAGCAAGGCGTAATACATGTTCAAGTGGTGAGGAGTTAATACCGATTTGTAATAAATCCAAATCTTCCATACTGGTCAATACAGTCACCGCAATCAATAAAGGCGCATCCTTGCCGTAAGGCTCAAGAATTTTCTTAGCTTCCTCCATCATTTTTAGACCACCACTAGCATGGACATCTACCATCCAAACTCCTAAATCAGCCGCGGAACGAACTGCTCTAGCCACAGTATTAGGAATATCATGAAATTTCAGATCTAAAAAAACATCAAAATTACGTTCATGTAGTTGTTTAACGAAACCAGTACCTAATGTCGTGAACATTTCTTTGCCAACTTTAAGGCGACAAAGACTAGGATCAATTTGATCCACTAATGATAAAGCCTCAGCTTCTGTTTCATAATCTAATGCTACAATCACTTTACTCATAATCTTACCTCTCTGTGTCAATTAATTATTTTCTGGTCTAATTGTTTCCCATTGCTTACAAGAAGGACAATTCCAAACTAATTTATGGGTTTGATAACCACAGTTAGTACAACGATAAGTAAATCCCTGTTTAATTCGTTCACCAACCATTTTATGCAATAAAATAAGACTTTCTTTACCCCGCCCATCTTCAGCATCATCAATTTGATATTGAATAAACTGATGAAAAACTAGTGTAGTTGGATTTTTGGCAAGCTGCTGATACAGCACTGTTTGTGCGGCATTGAGGCCATCTTTATCTTTAACCAGTTTTGCCAACATTAAATTTACATTATTATCTTGTGTCTGTTGGCCTGCTCTAATCAAAAATAACTCAAAACTATCTAATTCATTAATTTTTTCATAACAATACTTTAATTTTTTTAATACCTCACCAATATAGACTGGGTTTTGGCATAGTACATTTTCTAGCGTTTTAATTGCGTCTATGTATTGTTCAGTTTCTATATTAAGGTCTGCTAATAAAACTGAAGCTCTGACACAGGTTGGAGAAACATTGAGAGCTTTCAGCAAAATAGTACGTTTCTCAGATAAGCTCTCAACCTCTGAACTTATCGCATATTCACAGTAGCACTGCGCTAACTCTATGTTATTTTCTTTTGGTGATAGTCTATTTAGCTTTTCAGCTATATTAACTGCATTCTTCCATTCTTTCGTTTTTTGGTAAATCACCAACAGTTGCTGCAAAGCATTTTCTGCAAAATCAGGTTCATCTACTAACATAATATAAAGATTTTCAGCTCTATCATAAAAACCAATAGTCATAAAATCTTTAGCTAACTGTTGCTTAGCAAGAAGTTTCTGTTCGAAGGAATAATGTGGACTACGATCAAGAGCTTGATGGATACGTAGAGCTCTATCTACTTCTCCACGAGAGCGAAATAGATTGCCCAAAGTGAGCTCGGCTTCAAACTGCGAGTTACTTTCTATTTCATTCTCGACTTCTTGCTTTTGTAACATATCTAAGAATAGATCAACAGCTTTATCAGTTTGATTAGAAAGCAAAAAATTTACCCCCGCTACATAATCGCGCGAAAGTTTATTACTTATGTCATCCTGATCTTTCTTAGCGCTTCTATGCCCCATATACCACCCATAAGCTGCAGCAATAGGCAAAAGCAAAAAGAGCAATTCAAGCATTAGATAGCCTTATTGTGAGAGGCTGTTAATTCATTGATTTGAGCTGCTTGACGTTTAACTTGGCGAGTGAGGGCCATGGTTTTGATCTTAAGTTTGAGATAAAAAATCCCTGTTAATAGCCAGCCTAAAATTAAGCCAAAACCAAACAAAATTGCAACTAAGGTCGATAATCTGAATTGATTTTCAGCAAAAATATAATTAAAGGTAATCATCTGATCATTATTAGCTCCTACTGTAATAGCGACTAACACTACCGCTAAAACAATAATAAAACCTAAAATATACTTAAACATAATTTTCCCCTACATTTTGCTAAATAATATCTATAATAAAAAACGACACTTTTAGCGTCGTTTTATAATAACAGAATGGACTTATTCCGGATTCACACGCTCTTTTAATTCTTTTCCAGCTTTAAAGTGTGGTACGGATTTTGCACTTAATTCAACAGTTCCTCCGGTTTTAGGATTGCGCCCAACTCTAGGTTGTCTGTGGTGTAATGCAAAACTACCAAATCCGCGAACCTCAACCCGATCTCCCTCTTCTAATGAAGAAGTTATCATTTCTAGAATATCTTTAACAAAAATTTCTGTATCTTTGATAGACAAAGATGACTTTCTTGCTAAATGTTCAATTAACTCGGACTTGGTCATCACATGCTCCTTATCTGTCTTATTACTAACGACTAAGTTCTTTTAAGACTTATTGATAATTTATCAGTTCGATAAATTATCAATAAAACCTAATAAGGCTGAGCCTATACCGACTCAGCCATAAAAGTAAATTATTCGCCTTTAGCTGCTTTGAATGCTTCAGCCATAGCGTTAGGAATAGCAACTTCCTCTTGCTTGTTGTTAACACTTGCAACTGCAGCAGCTTCTTCAGCCTGATCTTTCGCTTTAACAGATAAGTGAACGATACGAGCTTTACGATCTACACCAGTATATTTGGCTTCAACTACATCACCCGCAGCCACTTCATCAGTTAAGTCTGCTGCACGGATATAACCTTCAACACCACCAGCTAATTCAACTTTAGCACCTTTAACATCAGCTTCAACAACAGTTGCAGAAACTACAGCGCCTTTTTTATTGATAGCTACGAAGTTGTTGAATGGATCTTCTTCAAGTTGTTTAATACCTAAAGAAATACGCTCCTTCACTGCATCTACTGCTAACACAACGGCAGAAACTTCGTCACCTTTTTTGTAGTTACGGACAGCTTCTTCACCTGAAACATTCCAAGAAATGTCAGATAAATGTACTAAACCATCAATACCACCTTCAAGGCCGATGAAGATACCAAAATCGGTAATGGATTTAATTTTGCCAGTTACTTTATCACCTTTATTGTGAGTTTCAGCAAATTGAGTCCATGGATTCGGTTTGCATTGTTTTAAACCTAAAGAAATACGACGACGATCTTCATCGATTTCTAATACCATAACTTCAACTGTATCGCCTAAGCTTACAACTTTAGATGGGTGGATGTTTTTGTTAGTCCAATCCATTTCAGAAACGTGAACTAAACCTTCAACACCATCTAAGATTTCAACGAAACAGCCGTAGTCTGTTAAGTTAGTTACTTTACCAGTTAATTTGCTGTTTACTGGGTGGTTTTCAGCGATAGCAACCCAAGGATCTTGACCTAATTGTTTTAAGCCTAAAGATACGCGAGTACGATCTTTGTCAAATTTTAATACTTTAACAGTTACTTCGTCGCCTACATTCACGATTTCGCTTGGGTGTTTAACACGTTTCCAAGCCATATCAGTGATGTGTAATAAACCGTCAACGCCACCTAAATCTACGAATGCACCGTAGTCAGTTAAGTTTTTAACGATACCTTTAACTTCTGAACCTTCAGCTAGGTTCTCAAGGATTTGTTCACGTTCTTGGCTGTTTTCAGATTCGATCACTGCACGACGAGAAACAACAACGTTGTTACGTTTTTGATCTAATTTGATTACTTTGAATTCTAATTCTTTACCAAGCAGATGATCAGCTTCACGTGCTGGACGTGTATCAACTAATGAGCCTGGTAAGAATGCACGAACACCGTTTAACTCAACTGTGAAACCGCCTTTCACTTTGCCGTTGATTAAACCGATAACGGTCGCTTTTTCTTCGTAAGCTTTTTCTAATTCAATCCAAGATTCGTGACGAACTGCTTTCTCACGAGAAAGTTTAGTTTCGCCGAAACCATCTTCAACTGCATCTAAAGCTACGTTTACTGTGTCACCCACTTTAACTTCAAGTTCACCTTGAGCGTTTTGGAATTCAGCAACAGGAATTGCAGATTCAGATTTTAAACCTGCATCAACAAGTACAAAGCCTTTTTGAATAGCAACAACAGTACCGCTAACGATTGAACCTTGACGGGTTTCAAGGCCTTTTAATGATTCTTCAAAGAGTTGAGCAAAAGATTCTGACATAAAATTAATCTTCTAAATATAAGTAAGTAACATCCACATCTAATCCGTAAGCTGTGGGGTTGATAATCAAATGCTTATCCATCCATAAATAAGCAATAAACTACGAAAGTTTGATTTGCTGTTCAATAAACGCTAATGCTTGGGAAATGACTTGCTCAATTCCAAGATCAGTACTATCTAACAACAAAGCGTCTTTAGCCGGTTTTAAAGGAGCGACCTCCCGATTTCTATCGCGAAAATCACGCTCTTGAATCTCGGCTAAAATCTGCGCAAAGTTACCATTTATTCCCTTATTTTGCAACTGTTTATAGCGTCTTTTTGCGCGCTCCTCAGCGCTTGCATCTAAAAATAATTTAGCTTGTGCGTTAGGAAAAACGACGGTTCCCATATCACGTCCATCGGCAATTAACCCTTCATTTTTTCCAAAATCCTGCTGAAGCTGTAATAACGCCTCGCGCACTTTAGGAAAAACAGCCACTTTTGATGCAGCTTCCGCCACTTCTTGCGTACGGATTAAATGGCTTACATCCATCCCACCAAGAAGCACATTGACTTCTCCATTCTTTGGAATGAACTGAATATCTAAATGACGTGCTAACTCCGCTAATCCTTCTTCATCGGTTAAGTCTGCATGACGTTTCAACGCAGCTAATGCCGTCACGCGATAAATGGCACCACTATCTAATAAGGTAAAACCTAACTTCTCTGCCAATGCATAGCAAAGCGTTCCTTTTCCAGCTCCACTTGGGCCATCAACGGTGATAATTATCCCCATCATCTTTATCCTTTTACTTTCAAAACCGACATATTATAGACATAATATGACTTATTTCTCTAAAGATTCTTTTGCTAAATGGTAAAAATATTAGCTATCGGAATTGTAAATAAATATAGATAATTCATACAAGATTTAAAGAAAACATACAGTATCAGCTCTTAGCCCTCCTTCACAAAGTGACAAACTCTACCGATAAAAGAAAAACATCAATAATCGTTACAATGCTTTTTCAACAAATGAATAAAAAAATTAAGAATTTCACAATATATAACATGAAAATTATTCTTTAGATCTTATATTCATTTCATAATCTCATCTCTTGAATTCTCCCTACTTAAATAAGATAATGCAAATCATTCTCATAAATAAGGAGGTAGTTAATGAAGAAAGAAATGAGATTAAACTTAGTTACACTTTTCCTAATCAGTGCCATGAACATTAATATTGCTGAAGCTCAAACAGAAGAAACACTCGAGCAAATAAATGTGGTTGAAAAAAATGTAACTAATGATAAGAAACCATTTACGGAAGCAAAAGCGAAAAGTACCCGAGAGCATATTTTTAAAGGAACCCAGACTATCGATCAAGTTATTCGAAGTATCCCGGGTGCTTTTACTCAACAAGATAAAGGCTCTGGCGTAGTTTCTGTTAATATTCGTGGCGAAAATGGGTTAGGTCGTGTCAATACTATGGTCGATGGAGTCACACAAACTTTTTACTCTACAGCCATGGACTCAGGTCAATCAGGTGGTAATTCTCAATTCGGTGCATCGCTTGATCCTAACTTCATTGCTGGTGTCGATGTCAATAAAAGTAACTTTTCAGGTTCCAATGGCGTAAATACTTTATCTGGTAGTGCCAATTTTAGAACATTAGGCGTTAATGATGTTATCACTGATGACAAACCTTTTGGGCTCATCGTAAAAGGAATGACGGGGAGCAATGCAACTAAATCGAATTTTATGACAATGGCTGCAGGCAGAAAATGGCTTGATAATGGTGGTTATGTTGGTGTGGTATATGGTTACAGTCAACGTGAGGTATCTCAAGATTATCGTATCGGAGGGGGAGAACGCTTGTCTTCGCTTGGACAAGATATTCTTGCTAAAGAAAAAGAAGCCTATTTCCATAATGCAGGTTATGTTTTAAATTCATCTGGACAGTGGACACCTGATCTAAACAAAAATCATTGGTCTTGCAACGCACCCAATCCAACATTTAATGGAAATACAGACCCAATTACAACAACCAATGAGCTAACTGGAGCGACCGAAACAAGAACACCAGGTTGTATTACTCGGATTGAAAGAAAAGAAGAAAATTATGATTATGTTAGTGAAGAAGATACGCCTAATGAGCCTCGTTACAATACATCTAGCTATCAACTTAATACTTATAAAAATGAAACCAGAAGGAAAATTCTGAAAGAATTGGAAAATGGTATACAACCTCAAAATATCCCTGAATTACAAAATGATGTAGATTCCACAAATAACTCATTTGAACGTAATAAAGATCAATATAGTGTTGCTCCTATTGAACCAGGCAGTTTGCAATCTCGTTCTCGTAGCCATTTATTAAAATTTGAATATGGCGATGATAACCATACCTTAGGTGCACAAATACGTACCCTTGATAATAAAATTGGTTCTCGAAAAATCGAAAATCGTAATTATCAATTAAATTATAGTTTTAATAATAATCGCTATCTTGATCTAAATCTAATGGTAGCACATAACTTAGGTAAAACCATTTATCCTAAAGGTGCATTCTTTTCTGGTTGGCAAGTAGAAGATAAATTAATTACGAAGAATGTGGCAAATATTATTGATATTAACAATAGCTATACTTTTTTATTGCCAAAAGAAATCGATTTAAAAACCACATTGGGCTTTAACTACTTTATTAATGAGTATAATAAAAACCGTTTTCCTGAAGAATTAAGTTTGTTTTATAACAATGAATCGCACTCCCAAGGAAACTATAGTTATTTAGGTCGCTTCCAAGGAAGCAAAAGCGGATTACCACAACGTTCAGTGATCTTACAACCTTCTGGTAAACAACAATTTAAAACTGTTTATTTTGATACCGCACTTTCTAAAGGAATTTACCATTTAGACTATAGTGTCAATTTTACGCATTATGCATTTAACGGTGAGTATGTAGGTTATGAAAATACACCAACACAAATTAATGAACCGATTTTGCATAAATCAGGACATAAAACAGCGATAAATCACTCCGCAACACTTAGCGCGGATATCAATGATTATTTTATGCCGTTTTTCACCTATTCGCGCACACATAGAATGCCAAATATTCAAGAAATGTTCTTCTCTCAAGTATCTGATGTTGGCGTAAATACGGCATTAAAACCTGAGCGAGCTGAAACTTATCAACTTGGGTTTAATACCTATAAAAAAGCTGTTTTTACAGAAGAAGATGTTCTAGGTTTAAAACTAGTGGGATATCGTAGTTTCATCAAAAATTATATTCATAATGTATATGGTGTATGGTGGAGAGATGGCGTTGTTCCTGACTGGGCTGCTGATAATGGATTTAGATTTACCATTGCTCATCAAAATTATAAGCCTATTGTGAAAAAGAGCGGCGTCGAGTTAGAAATTAACTATGACATGGGACGTTTCTTTGCAAATCTGTCTTATGCATATCAACGAACAAATCAACCAACCAATTATGCAGATGCAAGTCCACGTCCTAACAACGCATCAAAAGATGACATTCTAAAACAAGGCTATGGTCTATCCCGTATTTCAATGTTACCTAAAGATTATGGAAGATTAGAACTTGGCTCTCGCTGGTTTGATCAAAAATTAACTGTTGGTATCGCTGCTCGTTACTATGGGAAAAGTAAACGGGCAACCATTCAAGAAGACTATATTAACGGTTCTGAATTTGAATTAAATACTAGTCATGAAAGAACTTATTATGCAATTAAAAAAACAGAGGAAATTAATAAACAACCGATTATTTTAGATTTGCATATAAGTTACGAACCTATCAAAGATTTTATTATCAAAGCCGAAGTACAGAACCTGTTAGATAAACGTTATGTTGATCCTTTAGACTCAGGCAATGATGCGGCATCTCAACGATATTATTCAAGCTTAAATGATTCCATTTGTAGCAAAAATGATACTTGCGAAAACGGAATAAAAGATAAATCTGTGCTTTACAATTTTGCACGAGGAAGAACTTATATTCTCAGTTTAAACTATAAATTCTAATGGGGTTTATATAAAAAGGCATAGTTAATTAACTATGCCTTTTTAAATAATGTTCATTATTCAATTTTAGAATTTATTATCTTATTAAAAGATTATCTACAGTCTATCTATCATCCCTAATACTAATGCCGAAGACTGTTTTGCAGCTAACGGTAAGAACTCTTCAAAAGACATACTCGCTTCGCCATCGCCTGCATCAGAAATAGCTCGAACAACCACAAAAGGTACGTTAAAGGCATGACAAACTTGCGCAATCGCCGTGGCTTCCATTTCTACTGCAGTCACATTTGGGAAATCAACTTTAATTTGAGCAATTTTTTCTTCGCTATTAATAAAACTATCACCAGAGCAAATTAAACCGCGTTTTACATTTTGTCCTTGTGATTGGGCAATTTCATCGGCTAAATCTGCTAATTGTTTATCTGAAAGAAAAGCAGCTGGATTTGCAGGTAATTGACCTTTTTCATAGCCAAAAGCTGTCACATCGGCATCGTGATATCGGGCTTCATCTGAAATAACGATATCCCCCACTTTTAAGCCTTTCGCAACACCACCCGCTGAGCCCGTATTTAAAACCACATCCGGTTTAGCCAATTGTAATAAAGCTGTGGTACCAATAGCTGCCGCGACTTTACCAATCCCAGATTGCAATAACGCGATCTCTTTGCCATTAATTTTGCCTTCAAAAATGACCGCACTTGCAACTTTTGTCTCTTTTTTATCTGTCATTAATTGGGATAAAATCTCCACTTCTTGTGCCATTGCACCAACAATCCCGATTTTCATTAATTTTTCCTTTCTTGTTCGAGTTTATTCACTAAGAAATCTAATACTGCCACTCCATAATCATCGTTATACAGCGTACTTGCGGTGAGAACATATTTCCCACCTATAACTACATAAGGAAAAGTAAAAACACCATATTCTTCCGTCAAATTAATAGCGTTACTTACATCCTTTTTCACTTCTGAAGAATGCACAACTTTGTTAAATTCAACTTTACTAATTCCTTGCGAGATTACCCATTCACGCATCTTATCTAATGTAG
>SKEC01000698.1_pt1 | contig 30742 bp, 22 predicted proteins | sample 4826641 | NCBI WGS metagenome assembly SKEC01 (sample SAMN11008819, study PRJNA524170) | human gut metagenome | biome: Human fecal sample; material: Feces; isolation source: fecal sample from pouch patient p18, p21 | host: Homo sapiens | place: Israel: Tel-Aviv | collected 2015-12-22
AAGTAGAAGATTACGCTAACAATTCAAATGTATCCAATAATACAATTAATTTCTGCATTGATATAACTGCTCCTGAAGTAGATGTCACATATAAATCTGCACAGAATGGAACGATAGCTGTTAGCAATGATCCCAATACCATTGCATATCTGAACGGACAGAATGATTCTTTTACGGGAACGATTACAGTAAAAGAGAAAAATATGATGCCGGTTGATAAAAACGTGGTAGATTGTGTTTACGATGGTGTAAATGCTTACAGATACACAGGAGATTTTGGGGAGACAGCACAACAAGACTGTAATAATGTAGAAATCAGCGGAAGTTTAACTTTAGACAAGTTAGCTGGTGATATCAAGGATAAAAACAGATGGACAAATGATGACAGTGAGCATACTTACAAATTTACGTGTACGAAGGAAGCAAACTATAAATTCCCGAATTTCACAGTAACAGATCTTGCTGGTAATCCAGCAGAAAAAGCAAAGGGTGCCGCAAATATTACTCTGGACTGGACAGTACCAACTGGAGATATTCAGGTAACCAATCTGATTTCTGGTGGAGAGAATGGAGGCAAGGAATGGATTAATACTTTCCTTAACGCACTTACCTTCGGATTATATGGTAAAGATTATGTCGATGCGACTATTACAAGCACAGATATAAGAAAAGATGCGGAAGATACTATAGTTGGTAGTGGTTCCGGTATTGCAGAAAAGAGTTATTATCTGGCAACTGATCTTATGTCTGAAGATGCTCTTAACAAATTAAGCAGCACACAGTGGACTTCTTACAATGGCAGAATAACAATGGCTGCAAGCAGAAGCTACATTGTCTACGAAAAAGTAGTAGATAAAGCAGGAAACCTTGCATACTACAGTTCCGACCGTGTTATCGTCGATAAGCAGAACCCGCAGCCGGAAGTAACCATCACACCGACTACACCGGGATGGGGCAAAGGTGTTTACAGTGCATCTGACAATCCGGGATTTGATGTTTATGTAGTAGATCCGGCAGGTTCCGACGGATCCTGTGCTGGTCTGGCAGAAATTAACTGCACGATTACAGACAGAACCACAGGTCATTCAAAACCGGTTCCGCTGGCAAGCTTCAGCGCAACAAGCGCACCGGAGGCAACTTATAGAACACATGTAAGTATCGATCCGGCAGAATTCTACAGCAACGAAGTACAGGTTACAGTAGAAGCAAAAGACCATTCCACAAACCCTGCAACGGTAGAGTCACAGGTTATTAAGATCGATAACAAAGCGCCGATCGTAACATTCTCCTTCGATAAGAGCGATGTTCACAATGGCAAATACTACAACAACGACAAGACACTGACGATCACAGTAGATGAACGTAACTTTGATGAAAGCTACAAACCGCAGGTAACTTCCACCGCAGGTGGCGGATACAGCATCAGTGGATGGTCTCATAATGGTGAGATCCATACAGCTACCGTAACCTTCAGTGGAGACAGTGATTACACAGTAACTTATGACTGCTACGACCTGGCAGGTAATAAGTCCAACACAGAGAAACTGGAGGAATTCACCGTAGATAAGACAAAACCGGCGATCCAGGTTTCTTATGACAACAACAATGCATTAAACAATGACTATTACAAAGATGCAAGAACAGCAACAATCACGATCACCGAGCATAACTTTAACCCTGGTGAAGTGACAGTGACAACAACAGCACAGCTGGACGGCGCACCGGTTGCAGCACCTGGTGTAAGCGGATGGTCAGGATCCGGAGATACTCATGTAGCTACCGTGTCTTATTCCGCAGATGCTGATTATACATTTACGATCAGCGCAACAGACCTGGCAAGCAATGTATCTGAGCCGTATGCAACCGATAATTTCACGGTTGACCAGACAAAACCGACTGTTGAGATCACAAACATCGAAGATCATTCCGCAAACAACGGAGAAGTAGCTCCGGTTGTTACCCTGAATGATATCAACTTCGACAGCAGTAAGACCGTCGTACACCTGACAGGTGCAAACAAGGGAGAGGTAGATACCACTGGTATGTATACTTCCGCAGCAACTGCAAAAGGTCAGACACTTACCTTCCATAACTTTGCAGAAAACATGGATGATATCTATACACTGACTGCAGAAGCAACAGATAAAGCAGGTAATGTATACAGTACTTCCAAGATGTTCTCTGTAAACCGTGATGGTTCTACTTATATGTATGACAGCTACACAGACGAACTGATCAAGAATGGTTACACCAATGATCCGAAGAATCTGGTAGTATCCGAGATCAACGTAGATACCCTGACATTCCAGGAACTGACAGTGACAGAAAACGGTACACTGAAGACTCTGGAACAGGATAAAGATTACGAAGTAAAAGAATCCGGAAGCGAAGTAAGCTGGAAAGAATACAAGTACACCATCAATGCATCCAACTTCGAAGAAGAAGGAGATTACAATGTTTCCATCTACTCCGAAGACCGTGCAACCAACGTAACAACCAATACATCCAAGTCCAAAGATATCCTCTTTGCAGTGGATAAGACTTCACCGGTTATCGCCCTGTCCAACATCGAAGACGGCGGAAGATACAAAGTAGAAAGCCAGAAGTTCACAGCCAACGTAGACGATAACATGGCACTGGATAAAGTGGAATATTACGTAGACGGAAAACTGCAGCAGACATTTGACGCATCGGAAGTTGCAGCACAGAGCGGTTCTCTGGAACTGAGTGTGGATTCTTCCAGCAAATTCCAGAAAGTATCTGTCAAAGCTTACGATAAAGCAAACAACGAAGCAACATCCGCGGATGCAGATGTTCTGGTATCTGCAAGTTCATGGGTACAGTTCTACAACAACAAACCGGCATTCTACGGTACGATTGGCGGTGGAGTTGCAGTTCTGGCAGCAGCTGTAGCAGCAGGCGTTCACTTCAGTGGAGCCGGAGCCGCAGCAGGAACAGCTGGTGCAGCCGGCGCAGGTGGCTTCTTCTTCCTGGCCGGAAAGAAAAAGAAAGATGAAGAAGAAACAAAATAAAATCTAAAACAAGCTGAGACAGGCTGCTGCTAAAAGAGCAGCAGCCTGTTCTGCTTTGTCAGCATACAGTTGTCGGTTGGAAGAGAACTCTATGCTGAGAGCGCAGAACAGGAAAAGAGGGATCACATATGAAAAAGGCATGCGAAGAATATTTGATATACGGGGTCAGGAATCGATCATGGATCGATCCGGAGAGTCTGGGATGTATCCAGAGGCAGGAAGTGGAAGGTGTGTTATATACGCAGGTGATCCCGAAAGATACCGGTGTATTGTGTTTCTGGAATCACCGTGGAATGAAGACCCTGGAGAGCCGGATCGGGGAATCCGGGGAGAACGAATTTGTCACACAGATCACAGGACTTCTCGAAGTCTTACAGAGGATAAAAAGACAGGAACAGCTCAGTCTCGACAGTGTAGTGCTGGATGCGGATACGATTTATGTGGATGAGAGTGATGGGGAGATCTTTTTACCGGTGCTGCCGGTGAAGGCCGAGACAGGAGAATGGGAAGGTAAGTTAAGAAAAGCAATCTGTACACTGCTGGAAAAGAGTAAGGCAAAAGGGACGGAATTCGGACAGTCTTTGCGGGTTTTACTGAGCAGTGAACTGGTGGAGCCGGAGAATCTGAGTCGGAATCTTCAGCTGAAGGTGCAGAAATTACAAGAAGAAGCAAGCCGGAAAGCGATGGTTCGTACAGAGTCGGAAAAGGAGAAAAAAGCTTCCACAGAAGAACTGAACTGGAAAGCAAAGATGGAAAAGAGTGTGCAGGGAAAAGCCGTACACAAGCCGGAGAAAAAAGAACCGGAAGAAACGACAAATGGTGTATTTTTCCGGCGATTTCATGAGAAGCCGGAGGAGAAACCCGAGACAGGAGTGGTTTCCGGAAAACTGGATGCACAGCCTTCGGAAGAAAACATAAAAAAAGATACACAGGTGCTTCGAAAAAATATGCTGAATACAGGCAATATCGGGGCAACATCCGGGTTCACAAGTGTCGCGCCGGTACAGTTGAATCAGAAAAAGGAAGGTGCTGCGGAGTCGCAGAAGATGCCGTCTCAAAATGCACAGAAGCAGTTGCATTTTGTATCGTTTGGAACTTCCGCGGGAGTGGATATTCTGATCGACAAGTCTTATTTTGTTCTGGGAAAATGGGCAGCTCAGGTGGATGGAGTGATCGGTTATACGCCTACCATCAGCCGGACGCACTGTGCACTTCACAGAAATGGCGAGGATGTATATATCGAAGACCTTGGAAGTGCCAACGGAACATTTGTCAATGATAAGAGGCTGGAACCATACGAAGGTGTGAAGATCACACCGAAGGATACGATCCGGCTTGCCAGAGAAGGATTTGCTATTGCTTATAGATAATACAGGTGGGACATGAACGAAGAAAAGAAAATTGTAATTGTAACAGAAAATGAAGACCAGATGTTGCTGCTGGCATGTATGTTTTTGCGTCATGGAAAAAGCAACCTGGAATTGTATTCGGACTGTGCGTTTATCAGGGAACCACAGAGTATCGGCTGGCTTCTGACAGATGAGAAAAGTGTGGATTTTGTGCCGGTGATTTCGGGAAGTGTAATCGTTTTTGGAACAGGCAGTGAGAGACAGGAATCCGGGAAACTGTTTCTGGATATCAGTCAGTCGTCGGAACTTATCTATCAGAAATTTCAGGAATATGTCAGCCGACCGCCGATGCCGCAGCCGATACCGGAACCTGTACCGATGCCGGAAAATAAACAGACAAAATTATATCTCAGTATGGCTCTGGTAGGAGGATCCGGAAAGACAGAGGGAACGATTGTACTTGCCAAAAGACTGGCGCAGCAGGGGAAAAAGGTGTTGTATATCAATCTGGAAGAAGAACAGGATTTTGGATTTTTCCTGGGAATTGCAGATAAAGTATTGGATTCTGCTCTGGACAAACCGGTGAATGAACTGGTGGTTATCCGGCAGGGAGACCTTTCTTATCTGTATCCGATACAGATGGAACAGTCGGAAGATGAGATGGCGGAACGTTATATCGGTCTGCTGCGGGAGATACGCAGAGCGAATCTGTATGATGTGATTCTGGTCGAGATACCTGCGAAAAAGGACTGGTACATTATATGTTTACAGGAGATAACGGATAAAGTACTGGTTTTTGTCAGACAGGATGCTGCCAGCGCGGCAAAGCTGGAAAGTCTGGAACGGGAAAAGGGAATGGATATGGAATATCTCTATATTTGCGGTCTGTATGATAAGAACAGACAGAATCGTCTGGAACATATGGAGATTACGGAGTATGTTCCCTACACCGGGGATGAATCCGTGGAAGGATTGCTGAAGAATGACTGTATGAAAGCAACAGCAGAGATCCTTCGATAAAGAAACGATAGATTTGGAGTATATATGTATATATGATACAGATTAAAACGAAGCACAAAGGAAATCAGCTGATTATCCGACATAAACTGAATCAGAACGAACAGGTGGCTTACCTGGAGCAGTCACTGATCGAACAGGGAGAGATACCGGATCTGATACCGGTATCTGTGCAGAACAGACTTCTGGGGCTGTGGATGCAATTCGTACTGGAAGACTGTGTTCCACTGCCGGAATATCTGGGAGCAGGGATCTCACTGGAACAGTTTTGTCGCTGTTTACTGGAAATCATTCATATTATACAGGACTGTGAATCTCACGGTATCAGCATCAGTAATCTGGAAGTAAGACCGCAGTATATTTATTATGATGTATCCAGAAAGAAGATCTGCATGTTGTACTGGCCGATTCATTCCATGAAGGAATATCCGAACATCCGGGCGATGTTTCTTGCACTGGCAGACAGTTATGTGTACAGTCCACAAGATCAAAATGCGTTTTTCCAGTTGACGTATCTGCTGGGAAAACGGGAAAAACTGGATCTTCTGGAGTGGGAGAAACAGATTTCGCTGTATACAGGGATTCAGAGGACAAAGCAGAGACAGTATCGGCTGTATCATATCAACAGACAGCGTTGGGTGGAACTGAAGAAATATCCGTTTTCTGTCGGACGGCAGCCGGGAACCTGTGACTATGCGGTACAAGATTCGCTGGTCAGCAGATGTCATTTTTCTCTGTTTGTGAAAGAGGGGCAGATTGGTATTCGCGATAATGGATCTGCGAATGGAACGATGGTGGACGGACAGTTACTGACCAGTGGACGGGAGTGTATCCTGCAGAATAAAAGTCTGGTTGTTGTGGGAAAACAGAGATTTCAGTTTTTTACAGAATAAAAAGAGTGGGGGAAGGAAACGATGGGATTGATCTTAGCAATTTACACAAATGATGCATATCAGGAGGTACATCTGCCGTTGATCGATAATGCGGATTATGATCTTTTGCTGCGTGCCAATGCCTATGGGCTTCGACGGGACATCCATATTTTTATGGATGTTCTGGAACTGCAGTGGAGATTTAAAGCTTCATCGGATTATGTGGTGATGCATTCGAGAGGAGAATTCCGGGATACGGCACTGGAACCGGGACAGATTCTTCAGATCGAAGCGGCAAGTGGAGATACGCTGGCAGTTCTCGTACTGGCTTCGCCGCAGGAATTGTCTGCATCCAGCAAATTCCGGATTCTTGGAAATACCATATCGATCGGTAAAGCAGAAGACTGTGATATCTGCTATCCGTCTCAGAGTATTATCTCGCAGCATCATGCACAGTTACAGATACAGAATGGAAGATGTGTGATCACAGATACCAGTACCAATGGTACTTATGTAGGAAATCTGCGTATGCATCAGTCACGGGAGCTTCAGTTCGGTGATCTGATCAATCTGTATGGTTTGTCTGTGATCTATCTGGGAGATATCCTGTCGGTCAGCTGTCTGGATGGACAGGTTTATGTCAATCCGGATAAACTGGAGATTTTATCTTTTCCGGAAGAGCCGAAAACGGCAGGAAAGAAAGAGGAGTTTCCGCCAAGTGAAAAGATCGTACATATTTCCCCTCGTGTGATTCCCAAGCTGTTTGAGGGAGAAGAACGGATTGACAATGTACCGCAGAAGAGGGAAGAAGATCACAAACCGGCGTGGATGAGTATATTGCCATCTTTCACTATGATGCTTCCGATGATGCTTGGGTATAGTCTGATGAGTTCCGGTAATATGGGAATGGGTATCTTTATCACAGGTGGATCAGCAGTTGTCGGTACAGCATGGGCGATTATCAATCTGCGTTACACGAAAAAAGAAAACAGAGAAAAAGAGCAGAAACGTCTGACTCGATATGAAGAATATCTGATTCAGTCTGCGGACCGTATCCGTGATAAGTTTGAATTCAACCGGCGTGCGCTGCTTGAGATGTATCCGGATGCGGCAGTGTGCAGTAGCTATACAGGAGATTCCGCGGAAATCTGGACACGTTCGAAACAGTATTCCGATTTTCTGTATGTTCGCCTGGGACTTGGTGAGATACCGTTCCAGGTAAAAATCAGTGTTCCGCATCAGGGATTTTCCATGATCGATGACGAACTGGCGGATCGTCCGGAGAATCTTGCGAAGAACTTTGAGACGATGCGGGATGTACCTCTGGGAGTGAATCTGGGAGAACATTCGGTTGTCGGTGTACTGACGGGTTCTGATCGGAATGCCGCCTTGAATATGTCCCGGGTTATGATCGCACAGCTTGCGGCGACCCACAGTCCTGCGGATGTGAAACTGGTGGCATTATACGATGAAAACTCGGAACATGCGAGAGAGTGGTCCTATGTGCGCTGGCTTCCGCATGTATGGAACGAGGAGAGAACCATGCGGTATGTGGCATCGAACGAGTCAGAGATTAATGATGTCCTGTATTCGTTGGCACAGATTTTGAGAAACCGGGCAGAGAGCGCACAGAGTGGCTTCGGTGCGCCGAAAGCTTTTTATCCGCATTATGTGATCCTGGTGGAAAAACCGGAGATGCTGGAATCCCAGATGATCTCCAAGTATCTGTACGAGAGCGGTGCAGCTCTTGGGGTAACGACTGTGATCCTTGCCAGCTCTTATGAGAAACTGCCAAGTGAGTGTAGTTTTATCATTCAGGATGATGAGAAATTCCGTGGCATCTATGGGGTAAGAGAAGGTGGAGACGAGCGCAGAAATGTAAACTTTGATATGGTCAGCTATCCACAGATGGATCATATGGCAAAACAGATGAGTATGTTGAAAGTCAACCAGATCGAAGCGAGCAGTGATATTCCGAATTCCATTACGTTCTTCGAGATGCTGGGAATCCACAGACTGGAAGAGATGAATGTACTGGAACACTGGAGAAAGAACCGTACGTATGAGTCCATGCGTGCACTGATCGGTCAGAAAGCGGGAAATAAAGACTGCTATTTGGATATCAACGAAAAATACCATGGTCCTCACGGTCTGGTTGCCGGTACTACCGGTTCCGGAAAAAGTGAAACGTTACAGACTTATATTATCTCTCTGGCAATGAATTTCAGCCCGCAGGATGTGGGATTTCTGATCATTGACTTTAAGGGTGGCGGTATGGCGAACCTGTTTTCCAAACTACCGCATACGATCGGTCAGATTTCCAACCTTTCCGGAAGCCAGGTGCGTCGTGCGATGGTTTCCATCAAGAGTGAAAACCGCAGACGTGAGCGGATTTTCGGGGAATACGGTGTAAAAAATATTGATGAATACACAAAGCTGGTGAAAAACCGTGAAGCCAGCGAACCGATTCCGCATCTGCTGATCATCATCGATGAGTTTGCAGAGTTAAAGAGAGAAGAACCGGAGTTCATGAGAGAGCTGATCTCCGTAGCACAGGTAGGTCGAAGCCTTGGTGTGCATCTGATCCTGGCAACACAGAAACCAAGCGGAACGGTAGATGACAATATCTGGAGTAATACGAAATTCAAACTTTGTCTGCGTGTGGCGGACAAACACGACAGTAACGATATGTTGCACAAACCGGATGCTGCATTCCTGACACAGACCGGACGTGGATATCTGCAGGTTGGAAATGATGAAGTATACGAACAGTTCCAGTCCGGATGGAGTGGTGCAGTCTATGATGCTGACGGAAATAGCGGAAAGAACGGAGCAGTGATCCTTGACCTTCAGGGAAGAGAGATGGCAAGCGGACATCGTTCCAAAGGTGAGAAGAAGAAAAAGACCCTGGTTCGCTGGATGACAGAGGTTGTCACGGTGATGCTGGCAGCAGGAAAAGACCAGGGGGTCGGAGAAGCACTGTTCCTTTGCAGCCGTGAGGAAAGAAGAACGCTGGCGAAAGAGACGATTGCACGTCTGAACGTAGCGGAAGAGAGATTTCCTGAAAATGCATCCAATATACATATCATAGAAGAGATGATCCAGTGCTGGCCGCAGTCCCATGGTACGGAAGCAGAGATTGCAGAAGAACTGATCGAGCAGTTCCAGACTTCCGGCAGGAAACTTCCGGAACAGAAAGAGATCACGCAGCTGGATGCAGTGGTTCGTTATCTGGCGGAGCTGGCTGAAAAGAATAATTATATCAACAAACAGAAATTGTGGATGCCGGAACTTCCGACACAGATCGCGATGAATCAGCTGCAGGGATACGAAGAAAACTCCTATCAGAATGGCAGCTGGCCACAGCATGAGAAAGAATTTGTTCTTTCCACCTATATCGGTCTGATTGACGATCCGGAAAATCAGATGCAGTATCCGCTGGTTCTTGATCTGGCATCGAAAGGGCATCTGTCTGTAGTGGGCGGTGTTACCAGCGGTAAGAGTACGATGCTGCAGTCTCTGGTATATGGTCTTGTGACCGGCTATTCACCGGAAGAAGTCAATATCTATGCAGTAGACTTCAGCAGCCAGATGCTGTGTCCGTTTGAAGAGGACGCACATGTGGGCGGCGTGGTTCTCGAAGGTGAAGATGACCGTCTGAATAAACTGTTTGGTATGATCGGAAGTATTCTCGCGGAGAGAAAGAAGATCGTAAAAGGAGGAAGTTTTGGTCAGTATGTGAAACTGCACGGACATAAACTTCCGGCGATTGTTCTGGTGATCGATGGGTATGCAAACTTCCGTGAGAAGACAGATAACCGTTTTGAAGATATTCTTCTGGAACTGTCCAGATCCGCAGAGGGATACGGTATTTTCCTGGTGATCTCTTCGGCAGGTTTCGGAGCAACAGAGTTGCAGAATAAGATTGCAGATAATATGCGGCAGAGTATCTGTCTGGAACTGGGAGATAAATACCGGTATGTGGAAGCGCTTCGTACTTCTCATTTTGATGTCCTTCCGGAAAATAATATCAAAGGTCGCGGTCTGGCGATCATTGATGGCAATGTACTGGAATACCAGGCGGTATTACCGATGCTTGCAGAGAATGATTACGTTCGTTCCGAAATGATCAAAGAAAAATGCGAACAGATGAGTGCAACATGGAATGGAAGAAGAGCCGCAGAGATTCCGGAGATACCGGAAAAACCGACCTGGAGTATCTTTACACAGCTGGATCGTTATCAGAGGATGATTCAGGAAAAGGCCGCACTTCCGGTGGCATATGTCCAGGAAGATGCTTCCCTGTTTGGTATCGAACTGGCGAAGACATTCTGTTATCTGATCGTCGGAAGAGAACGAACCGGAAAATCCGTGCTGCTTCGTAATATTGCATGTGCGGCAAGAGATATGGAAGGAAAACTGCTGTTTTTTGATCATGAAAAAGCAACAGATAAGACGACGGCAGATCTGACCGGAGCACAGTATGCATCTGATCCGAAGAGTTATTTTGAGAATATCAAAGAACTGATTACCGTTACCAACGAACGTGCTCCGCGACGGAAAGTATTACAGAATCAGGGGCTGGAGGATGAAGAAATCTACGAACAGATCCGTAAGGAATTCCCACCGGTATTTGTGTGTATTGCTGATCTTTCTTACTTTATGCAGACGATTTATACCAATCTGGAAGGCATCGGCAAGCTAAGCCCGTGGATGGAAAATATCTTTGCAAAAGGCCGGCTGTTAAATGTATTTTTCTTTGGTGTATTCAATGTGTCTGAGGCGGTGAGTATGATGGATAAGATTGCTTATCTGAACTTTATCAGTGAGAAGAACGGAATTGTCCTTGGTGGAGAACTGAGTAAACAGAATGTTCTTTCCTATACCAATATCAGTTACAACGAGCAGGTGAAACGAATGAAACCGGGACTGGCGTATGCTACGCTGGCAGAAGATAATCAGATGGTAGAACAGATCGTGATTCCGCAGAACAGGGGGACAGTAGTACAATGATTCAAATTCTGGCATATGGAGGAAAGGATGAAATGCAGAGTTTGCGTGACATGCTGATCTATCTGTCTGTGCAGTATGAAGAACTGGAATACACACTGAAAATCTTTACAACAATAAAAGACTGGGAAGAAGCCACAGCAAAGATGGATCAGATCGATCTTGTGATCTGCGATGTATCGGATCCACAGGCTGTGGAGATGCTGGTTCGGGCAAGGAAGAATTACAGGGAAGCAAAGATTATTCCGATTGCAGATGAACATATTTTACCATCGGTTTATGTAAGACCGGATATTTTTCCGTGTACGCTCCTGTGGAGACCACTGGAAACAGAAAAAAACAGGAATGCATTGCTGCAGATTCTGCAGACGTTTGTGGTGCAGAGAGAGGACGAAAAAGTATTTTATATCACAACGCGTCAGAAAACACAGACCGTACCGTATGGGAAAATCCTGTATTTTGAAGCGAGAGATAAAAGGGTTTATGTGCGGACGGAATTTCAGGAGATCGGATTCCACGGAACACTATCCGGGCTGGAAAAAGAATTGCAGGACGCTTTTATCCGGTGCCATAAAGGGTATCTGGTGAATAAAGATAAGATCCGCAGTGTGGACTGGTCACAACATCTGGTGCAGGTTGGAGAGGACTGTATCCTTCCAATCTCACGAAATTATCAGAGCAGATTAAGGGAGGAGTACCATGAAAGAAGCAATGGATGAGACAAGAATCTTATCCACCCTGGAAGTAAAGATCTGTATGCAGATCCTGGGTGTGGAAGAATGGAACTATTTTCCGATCTCTCTGGAGGAAGAAAATTTGGATCAGAGAATCATGGAAGCGTTTTTGCGGCTGGTGGAGATGGGATTTCTGGAAAGCTGTGACGGCGGCTACCGCAAAACAGAACAGATGGAACAGATATTTGCACAGGCTGTGCATCCGGACTTTACCATGCAGGTTCTGAAAAAAGAGAGTATGCCGATGGTTGTCAGCGGAAATCGAAAGAAGATGGTAGTTCTGGAAACGTTATCTGTTCAGGATGGAAAAGTACGTGTCTATCATAACGGGCAGGAAGAAATGTGGAAATATCTGAGTGAATTTTCCGGGAGACAGAAGGGAGAAGCACTGGAAGATCTGCCGGTGGCAGCCAGAATAGAAAAAGCGGATGTGGTAATCAATCTGGAAAAAGGACGGAAAAACCGTCTGTTGTATATCTGGCAGACAGATACCGGAGAAAAGTATCTGAAAAACGGAGAGGAAAAAGAAACGGTACTGGAAAAAGAAGCATTTTGGAAACTGCTGGAGGGAGAAAAGCAATGATCATCGTAAATGTTGTGTTTGGAGAAATGAACAAAGCGTACGACTTTAAGGTGGATGAAACAGAGAAAATCAGACTGCTTGTGGATGAGATGGTAGGAATGATTGCAGAAAAAGAACATCTGAATGTAAGTAAACATTCCGGACTGTTTCTGCTGTGTGATCAGAAAAGACAGAAGGTATTTTCACCGGACAGCACGCTTTCGGAGCAGCAGGTAGCCTATGGAGATACGTTATTTTTAATATAAAATGCAGGTTATCCCGTTTGACATGCAGGTTGTCGCATCTGGAAAGAAGATGACGGAAGATATGTTAGAGTATAGGCATGGAAAGGGAGGGAGGTAATGTGATAAAAGTCAATACCGTTGCCTTAGAAGAAAATGCCTCCAATCTGCAGAAGATAGAGATGCAGGTTGCGGATATCCTGTATGATATCTCGCTGGTGGAAAAAGAACTTACCTGTAATCATACGGTATTCGAAGAAGAGATCAAAGCGATACAGAGACAGACAACGAAGCTCGAAGAAGAAAAGGATGATATCCACACGATGCATCAATGTCTGACCTGGTGTTCGCAGCAATATATGCAGACAGAACAACAAAACAGCAGGTACGGCGAAGAAGTTCCGGTTACGGATACAACGAGAAAAAGCGGATCGCCGGAGGTGAAAGTTGCCGGACATATCGATCTGACCATGATGAAAGTCTATCATCAGAACCAGCCGAACCGGATGAACAGGATCCGGCGCCACTGGATCAATCGCTGGACCTTTATAACTCCATGGGGCAGAAGTTACTGGAGACTCATGAAAGCACCTGTTGTAAAGAGAAGTCAGGTGTTGCTGTTTGCTTCGGATACAGAGTTGAATCGGCGGATAAAGCATATGATTCACCTGATGGTGAAGTGATAAGGATAAGAGGAGGTAGAAGATGAAGTTTGAGGTAGAAACAGGTCAGGTCAATAGCATGGTACAGGGCTTTAAAGACTCTCTTGCACAGATTTCAGCGAACAGACAGCGGATGTACAATGCTATGGAAGCACTGGACGGTATGTGGCAGGGAGAAGCCCACGATGCATTTGCAGTACAGTATCGGGGGGATAACGAGGAAGTGGTTGCACTTTTAAAAGATCTGGAACAGGTAGCAGAGAATATCGCGAAGGCCAGACAGGAGTATGATACCTGTGAGCAGCAGGTAAAAGAAACCATAGCTGCAATTGAGATATAAGGCAGGAGGAGAGAACATGGCATTAACAGGTCAGATTATTGTTACAACGGAACAGCTGCGAACACAGGCGAACGTTGTCCGGCAGGAATTGGGAAACATGCAATCCCAGTTTGACCACATCAAAGGCTTAATTGACGGATCCTCCGGATACTGGATCGGTGAAGCGGGAGACGCTCACAGAAAACAGTATACAAGCAGAATCTCATCTGTGGAGGAGATGTTTAAGAAATACGCAGAGCATGTGAAAGATCTGGAAGAGATGGCAGGAGTATATGAGATAGCAGAACAGGCAGCATCCAGCGCAGCGGATTCTCTTCCGATGAGTTTACTGGATTAAGGAGGAGACATGAAGACAGCCAGATCGATTTCAATAGCATTTGGAAATGCAATTGCACAGGCAGAGAAACTGGAAGCCAGTGCAGAACAGATGCGTACTTCGAAAAAACAGCTGGATAGTATCCGGGATTCCCTGAAAGCAGAATGGGAAGGAGAAAGCGCATCTCTTTACTTCCAGAAATGTGATCTTCTGGGAGCAAAATTAGAAAAGACAGCCGGTGAACTGGCACAGATCGCATCAGTCATCCGCAAATCAGCCAAGACATACCGGGATGCTGAGATGAAAGCACTCGAGGCAGTGAAGACAAAAACGTTAATTTAAAAAAATTATTATATTTTAGGAGGAAACTAACATGGCAAAATTTCAGGTAACAACAGCAGAACTGAAAGCGGCAATCGCAGATCTTCAGGAGAAAAACAGCACATTCTTAACCAAAGTAAGTGAACTCGAACAGGCTCAGCAGACACTGAAAGCCCAGTGGCAGGGTGATGCAAACACGGCATTCAATACGGCATTTGAGAATGACAAGGCGCAGTGGATGAATTTTTCAAAACTGATTACCCAGTATATTCAGGCGTTACAGACGATTATGGAGACCTATGAAAAGGCAGAAGCAGCCAATACTACCACTGCAACTAACAGAAGTTATTAACAAGTATAAATGATAAATTAACAGTAATTAACAAAGAAAGAGCGAAAAGGAGAATATAAATTATGGAAGGAACATTATTAGTAACACCTGCAGAACTGAAAACCACAGCAAGTACATTCCAGGGAAAAGCAGGAGAAGTAAAAAGCCTGCATGACGAGATGATCAGCAAAGTAAACGCACTGTCCGGAAGTTGGACCGGTGACGCATCGACAGCCTACAAGGGTAAATTCAGTTCCTTGCAGGCAAGCATGGACAAGATCAACCGTATGATCATGGAACATGTAAATGATCTGAATAACATGGCAGATGAATACGAAAGAGCAGAAAGCGCAGCTATGACTGCAGCAAGTGAACTGCCGGCAAGTACACTGGATTAATAAATCTACATACGGTGAGTACAGTTAGACGGGCTTTGCAGAAACTCTGCAAAGCCCGTGCAGTAAACAGACTATTGATAAGTGAAATAAGATACAGACAGGGGTTTTTATGAAGTATTGGGTTCGAATGAATAAGGAAGAATTACAGATCGCGCTATTGCTTATGAAAGAAACCGAACTGACAGGGGTGTTAAAGGTTGATCCGGATTTCGAACCGGAAAAGAGCAAAATAGATGAAATGATACGGAAAAAATTTCTGAAACAGGAAGACAGTAAAGTATCGTGGAATCCGTTTGTCAAAATGATAGTATGGAGTGTAACACATGCACAGTCTGTGTTGAAAATAAACATTCCAAATAAAGCATTACGTCATATTTATTTTTATGATGAGATCATGATTTTACTGTCGAAAGATCATGAAGAGGATATATATACATTTTATTTTGTACCTGTATTGCCGGAAGCAATAGGTGGTCTGGCAAATACATTAGAAGAGTTGAAAGAAATTATACCGGAAAAAGGAAAAGCTGAGGCGAAAAAGATACCGATTTTATCGGAAAAGGAAAAAGAACTTGAATTGACAGAAATTATTTCAGAGATAAATGATATAGATGTTGTGGCCGAACATTTTGAACCGATAGTAGTAAACAGTGATATTTTCGGAAAACATGATGTACAGAATGTAGTTGTAAAGATGCAGGAAATATTCTGGTGGGTAGAAAGAAAAGATGAAAATGTGTTCTTTTACCCGGTAGAGTTTTATGAGCTGATGGAGTTTATAGCGAAAAAAATTGTACGGATGCATGGAGCATCAATTGCTTTTAAGAGAAAAGGAATGAACGTATGACATATATAAAGATCAATACGCAAAGTGCAGATTCTGCAATAAATGATTTGGCAACACTGGAGATGAATTACAGAAATTATAATGAAACATTGAAAGAAATACAGAATGCATTAAAGAGGGATAATGCAGCATATGTGGAACCGGTATGTAATAAGATCGGCGATATAAATGAAATTATTATCAATAACGCAGCAAAAATGGAGCGTTTGGAAGATGCATTGAGATACACGGTTTCAGCGTATGTGGAAATAGAAAGGAAAAATGCCGGGCTGGTATCCGAGATTCCTGATTCTGTGCAGGATACCGGGAAGAATGGTGAAGAAAAAAAGAGTATTATACAAAGATTCTGGGAATGGCTAAAAGATTTCTTTGGCTGGTCCGAAAAGAGTGTGGATGTAGATAAAGAACAGGAAAAGACACAGGATCTTGCGATGCAGAGTGAAATTTTTGCATTGCTGGATAAAGATGATTATAAAGAAGAAACATGGAAGAACGCAACAATCGAAGAAAGAAAAGATATTTTGAGAAAATATCTGAAGGAAATAGCGCGGATTTTTGGTATAACTATATCAGAGGATGTTACATTTCTTTCATTGGGTGGAAGTACACGCGGACAATATAGCAATAATGGAAAAAAAATATCTATTAATGAAGATTATCTGAGCAGAAGCGACAGTTATCAGATTATGTATACTATGATACATGAAATGCGTCATGCATATCAGTATGCAGTCGTAGAAAACCCGGGACAGTACAACGTCAGTAAAGAAACTATTAAACAATGGGCGGACAATCAAAAAAATTATAAACGCTATGATAAAAATGTAGAAGGATCATATGAAGAATATGTTTCACAGCCGATTGAGTACGATGCAAAAAACTTTGCAAAACAATATACGGATATACAAAATGCAAAGCCAAAGTATAAAGGAAGCTGGGGACAATAATTGTACGGAGGTAATTAGCGATGATGAGGGGTATTGGAATTTTGCTTATCCTGGCAATCGGATTGAGCGGGTGTAAAACGCAGACACAGGTTACAGAAAATAAAGGAGAAAAGACAGATGCGGTAGAGGAGGTGAGAACAGATATGGAACATGCAGTCGAATTGATGAAAGATGCAGGAAATTTGAGTCAGGACAGTGCACAGGGAGCAATGGAAACATTATATGAATCAGGTGCAGCAGAGGTAACAACAGCAGAGCTGGTATCTGAAAATTACGGGGTTACTCTCAAAGTGACAGATGTGAATGGAAAGGTTTATTATCTTGGATTTGGCGGCTCGGGCTATCTGGAAATTATACGTAAAGATTCTGAAAACGGAGAGATTCTTTATGCACCGATTGATTAAGTAAAATACGGAGAGGTAAAGGAGAAGAAGATGGGACGCAGTATAGTTAAGTGCGTTGTATACGCAATCACAATATGTGTTTTGTATGGAGTTATAGAATATTTAAACAACAGAAATAATAGCGTCAAGGGAAGCAGTCAGGATGATACACATTATATTGTAAGAGTTCCATCGGCATTAAAATATGTGTATATGACAATGTTCATCCTTGGAATCATTTTATTTGTTGTTTTCCTTCTGTTTAAAGCAAAAGGAAATGCAAGTGTAACAATGGGTCATCTCTGGTTCTCATTGATTTTTGCAGGAATAGGATTGCTGGTAATGGTATGGGCATCCAGATGGAGTATTAATGTGAATGGATCAGAAATGGAAGTTCATAAAATGTTTCGGGGAAAAACAGAGTTATCCATACAGGATATTGGAAGTGTGGAAGTTGGTAAAAAAGAAGAAATAATTTTGTATGATCAGAGCGGTAAAAAATTGCTTACTATCGATGGATTATCAGATAATTATGATCGATTTGTAAAAAGCCTGAAAACATACGGAAAAATAAAGTAAGATACAGGACGAGGAGGAGGGATGCATCATGGGGAAGATTTCTGTAAATACAGATACGATGGAAAGTCTGGCAGATTTACTGGAACGTCAGGCAGAAATGCTGGAAAATATTGGCGAATCTGCAAGTTCAACACAAAATAGCCTGAGCATGAGGTGGGCAGGAAGAAATTCTGTAATGTCTGCAATAAAAACGACCAGCAGTAATGTACAAAAAGAAGCACAGACGGCAGCTGCTATGGGAAGAACACTCCGACAAATTGCGGAGACATATCGATTGACGGAAAATCGTATAGCTGGTTATGAGACAGGAATCCCTCAGGGTGGAAACCAAGGAAATAACGGTCAGGGAAGTGTTATTAAGCCGACAAAAAATGAGAAAGATCAGAATGGTGAAAATAAAAGTTCCGGGGTATACAGTACAGATCCGGTAAATCTGAACAACGGTAACTTTATTCTGGATAATAAAGACATGGAGATCGGTGGAGAAATTCCATTGGTTCTCGGACGTTTTTATAATTCCAGAGGAGATTTCTCGGGAATGCTGGGAGACGACTGGAATACAAATTTTGAAATGAAATTATTTAAAGCACCGATGCATCAATTATTTGGAAATGATATATGCATTATGCTTGAAGACGGAAGAGAAGAGTATTTTTCATCAGCAGATGGAAAAAAATACAGATCTGATTTTGGAAGTACCGCAGAATTAAGTAAATGTGATGATGGTTACATCTATGAAACTCTGGAAGGGAAAAAATATTATTTCAATGAACTGGGACAATATACACGATTTGAGAATGCACACAGTGTAGGATTTGATCTTATTTACGACGGAGAAAAATTACAGACTGTAAAAAAAGATTCCGGAGAAGGCTTTGCGTTTTTCTATAATGAAGAAGGAAAATTACAGGAAGTAAAAGACCATGCGGGAAGAAGCTGTAAATATATTTTTGAAAAAAATCGCCTGCAGCAGGTTGTATTACCAGATGAAAATAAATATGAGTATTCCTACAATCCATATGGAAAAATAAAACGTGTGATCAATCCGAGAAATGTAGATGCAGTAGAAACAGAATACGATGATCTGCATAGAGTTGTGCATCAGAAATTTGCGGATGATACAACAAATATATTTGAATATAATGATGTGGAAATGTCGGTTACTATGACCGAACGAAACGGAAGTAAAAGCATTCATTATCACAATGAAAAATATCAGAATATTCGAAATGTGTATCCGGATGGAGAGGAATCCTTTATCTATAATGAAAAAGGACAAAAAACAGCTGCTACAGATAAATTAGGAAATACAACGCATATACAGTATGATAATAAGGGAAATATGACAGGTCTTATATTGCCAGATAAGACCAAAATAGCAGCTACATATGATAAAAGAAATCATTTGCTGACGATGTCTGTAAATGGAAAGATGAAAATACACAATCAGTATAATGAATGTGGAGATCTGATCAATTCTACAGATGGCGTGGGAAGAAAAACAGCGTATACATATGATGAAAAAGGAAGGTTAATCAGTGTAAAGAGAGCTGATGGAAGCCAGGTGAGTGCTGTTTATGATGCACATGGAAATATGAAGACGCTGACAGATGCAACAGGTGGTATCTGGGAGTACGAATATAACGAATGGAATCAGATTGTGTCTCAGAAGGATGCAATGGGGCGTATAAGTTCGTGTACATATGATATCAAAGGAAATCTGACATCCTTTACCAGAGCAGATGGAAAGACCATGTATTATCGATATGATGCGTGGGGAAATGTAATCAGTGAAGAAGATTATGCGGGAAATACAATAAAAAGAGAATACAATGAAAATAATAAGTTAATCTCCTTATATGATGCACAGGAAAGAAAAACAGCTTATGAATATGATTCCATGTGGAATGTGAAAAAGGTAGTATTACCGGGCGACAGAGTCTTTGAATACATATATGATGGAAATAATCATCTGAAGACAGCAGTGGATGCCATGGGAAATGCGACAAATTATGAGTATGATCCAATGGGGAATATTGTGACTGTTACAGATGCATGTGAGAATAAAATACAATATACATGGGATTCCAATGGGAATTGTATTAAGGTTGTAGACGCATGTGGAAACACTTCAGAGTATCAATACAATGAGGATGGAGAAGTTGTCTATGTAAAAGATCCGGAAGGAATTGAACTGTTTCGGATTTTTGATGATGCAGGACAGCTGGTTGAAGAAAAAGACAGTCTTGGAAAGACAAGAAAATATACATATGATCTGATGGGAAATGTAAGTTCGATAAAGGACGAGAAAGATCATATAACATACTATCAATATGAAAAAGGTACATCGCATATATCAGAAGTAACATATGCAGATGGAAATAAAGAGTTTTATACACATGACGCAGCAGGAAATGTTACCAGTTACAAAGATGTATACGGGGCAACATTATATTATGAATATGATCAGTTAGATCGACTGGTTAGTCTGAAAAAAGAAACGGGTGAGGCGCTGGAATATACATATGACTGCATGGGAAGAATTACGCGGGAAAAAGATTTTTCAGGTAATGTGACAAGCTATGAATATTCAGCAACAGGGGCAATGACAGCGATTACAGATGCTCTGGGAAATACAACATGGTATTCTTATAATCAGGCGGATGAACTGATGGAAGTATTACGGGGAGTTCCGGGATCGGAGCAGATTCGGCGTACGATTTATGAGCGGGATTCTATGGGACATATTACAAAAGTGACAGATCCTTCCGGAGAAAAAGAAAGCTATTGTTATGATCAGCTTGGACATATGATTCAAAAAACAGACAGGGAAGGAATAGAAACAAACTATCAGTACAATGCAATTGGTTTACTCAGTAGGGTGCAGTTTTCTGATGGCAGGAGTGCAGATTATGACTATACTCCACTGCAACGGTTACATAAAGTTCAGGACTGGACAGGAACAACGGAGATTAACTACAACGGTGTAGGTAATGTAGTACAGATCAGGTATCCGGATGAGAGGACACTGGATATTTCGTATGATCCTCATAATAATATCAGTCAAATGATTTATCCGGATGGAAAACAGATATCTTATGCATATGACGCATGGGATCGATTGATTAAGATTACGCAGGATAAGAATTCTATTGTGTATGGTTATGATCATGTGGGCAGAGTAACGGAAAAGAGAATTGCAGAAAATAATCGTATTCAATATGAATATAACCCGTTCGGCGAAGTAAAAAAGATACAGCATCTGGATGAAAGAGGTGTTCTGGATTCTTTCGAGTTTGGATATGACAAACTGGGCAGAAAGTCAGAATATGGTGTCTATCGGAGAGACTATTCGAAGGACAATGGAAGATATGCATATCTGTATGATCCGGCAGGTCATCTGAAACAGGTATACAAGAATAATGAACTGATCAGGGAATATTTTTATGATTCGCTGGGAAACAGAAGTAAGATGCTGGAATATGATCCTGTAGAAAAGACATCAGCAGAAACGGAGTATCTGTATGATCCGGCAGGAACATTGAAACAGGTGAAAAAGGGAGAATATCAGGAAGAATACAGGTACGATAAACGGGGCAATCTGATCCGGCAGATCATAGATGGAAGAATAGAAAGAGAGTATCAATATGATGCACTTAACAGATTGAACAGAGTGAAGACTGCTGAGAAAACAGCCATCTATGAATATAATGGATTAGGATATCGTACCAGAAAATGTGTTACTGACCAGAAACAGATCAGAAAAGATATTCGATATGTTTCGGACTACAGAAAAATCTATAACAATCTTCTGGAAAGAGCAAATGGAGCAGAGGCAGAGGATTATTTCTGGGGACAGGGACTGGAATGCTATAGTTCCCGGAATGGAACAGCAGGATGGTATGTAACAGATGCACTTGGAAGCGTTTTACGGGAAGGCAGTTTCGAAAATACAGTAACAGATAGCTCCGACAGCTACAGAGAGTTTTATGATGAATTCGGAAATATGAGTCTGGGGCAGGAGCAGGAAGATGAATTTTTCGGATATAATGGATTTCTCTTTGACAGCGTGGCAGGAACATGGTTTGCACAGGCAAGACAGTATCGGAGCGGTGTCGGTATGTTTGATGCACGAGATCGCTTTGGCGGAGAGATCACTACACCGGAAACCGTAAATCCGTATACATATTGTATCAATGATCCGCTAAATTATACAGATAAATCAGGTTACTGGTTCGGACTGGATGATGCAATCGCCGCAGGTATAGGTGCTGTTGGTGGCGTTGCAGGTCAGTTCATAGGTGATGTTATAGATGGAGTCACTAGCGGTAAATTTGAATTCTCCTCATGGCAAAGTTATACAGGAGCCGCGATTGGAGGTGCAGCAGGAGGAGTAACCACACTGTATGTTGGACCGATTGCAGGAGGTGCAGTAGCAGGAGGAGTAACCAGGCTTACAACCGAAGGACTGACTTATGTATCTGATCCGAAAAAGTACAATAAAAGTGCAGGACAGGTGATAGGAGAAACAGCGATTGATGCAGGAATGGGGGCACTTTCAGGAGCTGTAACAAAACTTCTTGGAAAGGTTACAGAAAAGCTTACAAATACAAAATGCGTGCAGGGAATCATTAAAAAATTGAATTCAAAAGGGAAAGTAGGAAGTTATATTGCAGGAAAATTATCAGATATAGCTTTAGGTAAAAAAAATGCATGGGGAACCATGTCAAAAATATTAAAAAATCAGCATGAAGCCATTGCAAAATCAAGCGGACTAAGGCGAAAGCTGTATTCTGTGTTATTGCACGCAATGCCTGTATATATGTTTGAAACAATCAGGGGTAAGTTGCTGGATAAAATGAATCCTATAAAAATAATCAGAGGAAAAATGAAATCGGGTATCGTAGACTGGTTGAAGGAGAAACTTGGATTAGCTGAAAAACCTGCAGAATGTGCAGCGGGCTCGTTCGGCGGAGGTGGAGGCGGAGGAGGCTTCCGATAAAAACAGAAAAGGGATACACTATGAATAATAACATACTCCCATCCCCCTATCACGTAATGAAACCACTCGGTCATGGAGGTATCGGGGAGATTTATCTGGCGTATCATGAGAATCTGCAAAAGCAGGTGGTGGTAAAGAAGGTGAAGGATCATTGCAAGGGTATCGTAGATTCCAGAATCGAAGTAGATATCCTGAAAAACCTTCACCACCAATACCTGCCGCAGGTCTATGATTTTTTGCAGATCGGGGATCAGATTTATACGGTGATTGACTATATTTCCGGTCATGATCTGGAATATTATTGCAAACAGAATATACACTTTTCGGAGGAACAGCTGCTGATCTGGCTTCAGCAGCTTCTTGAAGTTCTTGAATATTTACATACAAGGAAACCGATGATCCTTCACTGCGATATCAAACCGGCGAATATCATGATCACAGAAGAAGGAAATATCTGCCTGATTGATTTTAATATATCTATTGACGGGGAGAGTAACAAGGATCTGATCGGACTGAGCAATCAGTTTGCTTCCCCGGAGCAGGTGGAAAAAGCAGACAGGATCCTTGCGGGTGGGGATGACAGTAAGGTGATCCTGGATGGACGAACAGACCTGTACAGTGTGGGAGCAGTATTTTATTTCCTGATGACGGGCATCTATCCGAATGCCCGCAGAGAAAACTTTGTAGAGCTGAAATATCTGAATGAAGAATACAGCGATGCACTGGCAAATATTATAGCGAAGGCGATGCATCCGGATACGCACAGGAGGTTTAAAAGTGCCGGAGAGATGAAAAAGGCACTGGAACATATGGAAGCGTGGTCCACAAAGCAGATTCGAAGAAGAAAAATAATATTTGCGGGAAGTATGCTGGCGGCACTTGTGGCGATCGCAGGGATTTCCGGAGGGATCTATTATCATGAACGGGTACAGTATCAGAAATATGTGGACACAGTAGAAGCGTTTGTGGAAAAAGAGGAAGAATGGGAATATCTGAGCCAGGAGGAGACGGAAACCAGAGATCTGTATGAAGAGGGAATCCGAATTCTGAATACAGATAATTATCAGAAATATTTCAAGAAGGATCAGGTATCACAGGCAGAACTTCTGTATGCCACCGGGAACTGTGCGTTGTACCTGGAAGAGTATGAAGAGGCTGCACAGTTACTGGAAGATGCGGTGGATATTGATGAAGATAATCCGGATCTGTACAGGGATCTGGCGCTTGCACGGGCCGGGGAAAATGATGTGGAGGAAGCTGAGTGGAATCTTCGGATGGCGAAACGGCTTGGAGCAACCGAGGCGGATGTATCGCTGATTCAGGCGGAAATTTCGCATATGTACGGAGAGAATCAAAAGGCTTATGAGATGGCGCAGGAAGCGTTACAGAAAGCGCCGGCAGATATGATGGGACATGCAGTCAGTACATACCTTCTGACAGCGGAAGCATGTGGACATACGAAAGAAAGCATTACCTATCTGGTCAGCCATGCGGCAGAGATGGCGGACAGTACAAGGATATACTGGCTTCGAAGAGCGGCGCAGGAAGCATTGAAGACAGGAGATACGAAAACGGCAGAATCGTGTCTGGAAGAGGTTATTAACAGCAGAATCGTCCTGATAGAAGATCTGTATAACCTGGATTCTGTTTATGAAAAAGAAGGCGCCTGGGATAAGAGTATGAAGATCCTGAAACAGATGAAAAACGAATATCCGGGAGAGTATACGGTCTATATTCGACTTGCCTATGTGTTTTACCGGTTTAATAACGACAGAAGACCTGCGGATCGGTCTTACCGGGAGGTCTTTTCGTGCTATGAGAAAGCTCGTGAGTTGATGAAGGAAAAAGGCGTGAAAACGGAATCCGAACCGGATATGGTTCAGTTGGAAGCAATCATCACGCAGCTGAAAGAACTGGGATGGGAGGAAGAGGAATGAAAAAGAACAATACGAAGTACATGATTGCCGGTGGAATCGGTCTTGTTCTTGTTGTGGTAGTGGCGGTTACGGCAGCTACAGTGGCAGGAAGAAAAGTGAATGAACGCAAGTACGGCGTGAAGATGGAATCAGCAAAGCAGTACCTGCTGGATGAAGATTATGATACGGCGGAGACGCTGTATCTTCAGTCCATCGAGATGTATCCGGAGAAAACAGATGCATATAAAGCGCTGATCAGTCTGTATATTGAGGAAGGAGATTATGACAACGCCTATGACACAGCAGATGAGGGATATACCAACACGCAGGATACATTTTTTGAGACTGTCATGGAGAGAGTACGGGAAGAAAGAGCGAAGAGACAGAAGAACGGACAGCAGGCTGATATTTTGCAGCAGGTTTATGCAACGGACAAAGATGATGACAAGATAGCAGCCCGGTTTATGCTTCTGGATAATATCAGTGCTTTTTGCTACCAACAGTATGTAGATACCTATGGAAGCTGTGATGTATCGGATGCGGGAAGTCAGGGCTACAAGGCGAAATTTGCTAATTTTTCAGGCAGTGTGTATTTTAAAAACAGTGATGATACACCGAATGCGGTCGATATGGCAAGCAGAAAGATTACACAGAGAGTAAAACCGTATAAAATTGTACTGACGTCCCCATCCATGTTGTTTGTTGGTTATGATGGTTATCTGAGCTTTGAAAAACTGCAGACGATATTTGATATAAGTGTCCAGCCAAAACAGGATAAAAAAGGAAATTACTGGATTTCATTTAAGAAAAACGGATGCTCGATGAAAATGGAGACAGACAGTGAAGGAAATCTTGTTGGAGAAACCCCGAAGATTATTATTGCCCCACTGGATCTGAAAACGGTGGAATGGGTAGAAGAGCCGGAACAAGAAGAGGAGGAAGAAGAAGATACCTTCGTGCTGGGTGGAAATACATATACCTATGATGTAACAGAAATCAATATCAGCGGCGCGCAGATCTATGATCTGAGTCCACTGGAAAACTGTAAAAAACTGAGAAGTCTGATCCTGTATGATTGCGGTATTGAAGATATTACCCCGCTTCAGGGATGCGAGAGTCTGGTAGAACTTTGTCTGGATTATAATCCATTTTCTGATCTGAGTCCGTTGGCAGGACTTAAAAATCTGGAATATTTGCAGTTCCATGAGTCCGGCGTAACGGATCTGAGTCCGATCTATGGTCTGGATCTGAAACTGATGAATCCGTGTTCTCCTGGTGTTACAAGAGATCAGGTAGAAGAGTACAAGCGGCTCCATCCGGATTGCATCTGCTATTGGGATTACTATATGATTGAATAAGTGAGGAAAATATTATGGGGAGAATGGTATATGAGTTTCAGGACACGCAGCGACAGCTGATTGAGAAAGAGAAGCTGTATCGGCTGACTTCGAATGCGATTATGTGTACAGCGCTTTATCCGGAGCATTTGTCCGTGACAAGAGTGATGGGAAGTTGCTATACAAACATCAGTGTGGCGGAAACTACGACATTACGTGCTGCGGAGCGATTGTCGCAGCAATATCCAAAAATTGCAGTATTAAACTTTGCAAATGCAGTGACTCCGGGTGGAGGAGCTGCATATGGCGAAGAATCACAGGAGGCGGGGTTGTGCAGGTGTACAAATCTGTATCCATGCCTGACTAAAAATGAAAATTTTATTCATTTTTATCAGTATAATGACGGACTGGCACCGTATTACAGCAGTCGAATCATATATTCGGAAAATATTACGGTGATAAAAAGAGAGAACGGACGCCCGCTGGAGCGGTATTTTCCGGTGGATGTAATTACCTGTGCAGCACCGAATGTGCGTGATCAGAGAGCAAAACTGAAAAAGAAAAAACTGAAAAAATTACTGGAAGAACGTATCCGGAATATTCTGATGGCAGCGGAGCTGCATGGTGTACAGGCACTGGTTCTGGGGGCTTTCGGCTGTGGTACGTTTGGCAATTCCCCGGATATGGTGGCGGAGATCTTTCAGAAACTGTTGGTGCAGGGAGAATTTGCATATTCTTTCAGAGAAGTGGTATTTGCGATTGCTGTGAACGGGTCAAGGGATCAGAGAAATCTGCAGGCTTTTCGGGAACAGTTCGGAAGTATGGCAGATACCCCTTTGTGGGGAAAGAAATTATCTGTTTATGGAGATTCGATCAGTACTTATATGGGGTATAATCCGCAGCCGTGTAAAGTTTATTATGATAGGGAACGAGCCGGAAGAGCAGGAATTTTTTCCGCAGATTCTACCTGGTGGGCAGTTGTACTGAAACATTTTGGTGCGCAGCTTTTGATGAACAATTCCTGGAGCGGAAGCAAAGTGTATGGAGATGATATGTCTGCGGGCAGCAGTGAATGGAGGACAAGAAACCTGCATCGGGATGGCGAACTGCCGGATATCATTCTGATTTATATGGGAGTAAATGATTATGGCTATGGGATTTATCCGGGGGAAGGATATTTTCAGTCGGCGTACGAACGGATGCTGTGGACACTGAAAGGACGATATCCCCGTGCAAAAATCTACTGTGCAACGCTGGCGTGTGGTGCTATGAACGGACAGAAGACGTTCCCGGCATATCTGAATGGAAATGCGTTTGAGGATTACAATCAGGCGATCCGAATTGCTGCGCAGAAATACAGATGCCGTCTGGTAGATCTGGCAGCAATGGGAATTACCTATGAGTCAGTAGATGGAACACATCCAAATGCAATGGGAATGCAGCAGCTTGCAGAAGGATGGATTCGCGGAATCGAAGAAGCAGGAAAGAAAAAGACAACACAGAAAAAAAAGAAACGAAGCTGGACCCAGATCCTTGTTCCGGTGCTGCTGGGAATAGAGGCGGTTATCATTATTGTGCTGATTGTGTTGATTTTTAATTTTGTGGGGAAGATGTAAAAGGAGAAATAGTATGAGTTATGTACAGACAGGGTTCAGACCGTTCTACCATCATTTTTGTGTACTTTCGCTCAATGAAAGAATCTTTCATTGTCTGGATGGTTTTCCGAAAGCGGAGAAAGCGAATGCATGTTTAACGTATGGATATATTGACAATCAGGATGGATTGATGTTGGAAGTCATAGCGGCAGCAAAGATTGGAAAGATGGGAATCAAATTTTTTGATTCAACAAATAATCTACGGGCGGTCATTCCAATTAAAATGGTAGAGTATGACGAAGTCCAATATATAGATGATCCATACGGGTCGCTTGCCAGGAGGTATGCAGATAAAATTGCAATTACAGGAAACTATGCAGCATCTCCGGGAATAGAAATAACAAGAGAGATGGAGTTTTTGGATGTTTGTCGAGACAGATATGCTGTTGATACGGTGTTTGTTTATCTTATGAGAGGGGAAAACGAAAGAGAAGGATGCTGGACTCAAATCACAGAGTTTGAGGAGGATAGAGTCAGAAGAATTAAAGGTATCCTTTTAGAAGAACCCAAGCAGGATTTTAACTGTCATAAGGGGGATACCATTGCTTTTTTTGCAAGGGAGGAACAGGGAAAAACGGTGTGTCTTGCTGATCTGGATGAAGAAAACAGGGTGGTAAACTGGGAAGATATCAAAGATGGAATCATGTTGGAAATGGCAGTGCAGAGATTTTCAGCTGACAGTAGTCGGAAAAATCTGGTGCTTTTACTGGCAATTTTAAAAAACAGTACAGTATGGATTCCCTGTAAAGCAATCTTAAGTGAGAGAGACCAGCAAAGATTTAATGAGTATGGCACGAAATTGTTAGAGGAACAGATGACAACAGATGACAGTAAAAGTTTTACAACATATGATGAGATACGGTTAGTGCCGGATATTTTGATGAACGAAAATAAACGCTATTTACCTGTTTTTGCAACAAAAGATGTAATGGGACAATATGGAAACGGATTTTCTAAAATGGAAATGAGCATGTTGGACGCTGTTTCCATGGCGAGAAGCCATGAGGTAGATGGAATTCTTCTGAACGCATTTACCGAGAATATGGTACTGGGAAAAGAAGGATGGGATATTCTTGAAAAAATAGCTTCAAATGCAAGATGACCTCTGAAGGCAAATAAATACCGACACAAGCAGGGACACATGTTGAGTACCTGTCTTGTAAAAGGTTAGAATGGAATAAAATGGGAAAGGAAATAAACTTATGAAGTAGTCTGAAATTCTCTGGGGGGGGGAGTACACGAATCACAACTGTTAGAAGAAGGAAATTGAAAAAATAAAGAAAACAGGAGTTGATTCAAATGAAAAAATCAGGAAAAGGGTTAAAAATTACGATTGGAATAGTGTATGTGCTTATTGCGGTTGCGTGGCTGATCTGGTCGCTGACATGGTTTAGTTTTATCAATTATAATTTTGCCAGTATATACAGCGTAATATATTTCATTCCATTGTTAGTAATGTTTGCTATCATCGGAGCAGGAATCTATCGTTTGATAAAGGATAAGGATAAAGTACTGGATACCATTGTAATGGTTGCCTTCATGGTATTAATGATTGTCATTGCGAATATAGTGAATGCAAATGCGGTAATTGATTTTGAAAACGGAAATTTTGATGTTACGGTTACGGGAATGATATTCAGAGTATATTCTCAGGCATCTATACTTACGGTAATCGGTGGAGTTTTAGCTGTAATATTGGCAGCAATTAGAAATAAGAAACGAAAAGGATGAGTGTCAGCAAGCTTTTCTGATTTCCTCCATTTTCTATAAACATATACCAGTTTTGAGCTGCATCATTCTCTTATTTGATGTTCTCATGACTGATATTTTTGTGTTACGATAAAATATCCTCTGAAGAACAGGGTACCTCGGTAAGTTTCTTTTTAAGTTTCAAAAGTGCGTAAATTTCAAACATGCGGAAAATCAGTACAGATGTCATACTTATAGCATAACAGAGAGGCGATTTGATCTTTTCAGTAGGGCGCTCACATGAAAATTGCTGTAGGAGGATTAGAAAATGGATATTGATAGAGCGACATCGTATTTTGCGGAGGCACTTTATCTGGAAAACAAAAGATAAAATTGCTTTATTAAAAAACAGCAAAACATGATATTTTTACTGTGCTGAAGATTCCGAGAGATTATAACTGAGATATGGAGGAAAAAGAGATAAAAAATTTATATATTGCAGTTTTCGAGATTAATTCTGATGGAATAAAGGCGTTTAAAAATGAAAAAATTCATGCTTGCGGTGTATATAAGTATGAAGGGTTTGAATTTGAAGTTTTATATCACGATGAGAAATTCTTTCAAGTAAAGGTATATGCATATAATCTATATACAACCAGAGTATTAGGTGTGTCTGTTGAAAAACATGGTATTAGGGTTGGCGGTCGGTACGATATACCTATTCTCATTGAGACGGAGGGGGGATTCGCGGGGGTATTATGTTCATATTTATTTATAGTGAGTCAATCGTTTATAGATAATAAAGCGGTTATTGAATCTTTGGGGTTCGATGAAAATGAAACAATAGTTGCTGAAAAATATAATATGGTAAAAGAAAAATTATTTCATTTAAAAAGAACAACCGGTTTTGCAGAATTGATGAATAGTATCGAGAGAAATTCCAATTTGCGATTTCAAACAAATGCTATGATAAATAAAACAAGGGTATATCAAGAAGCATTTATAAGTAATCGCAATCCATGTAAAACAACGGTTGTGAGTTTTCAGGAAAATCTTACTTTGTTAGCAGCAAAGGAAGCGGTTAGGACGGGCAGCCATGTGGCAGTTTTAAACTTTGCGAATCCGATTGAACCGGGTGGTGGAGTTCTCAGAGGAGCAAAAGCACAAGAAGAAAATATTTGCAGGTCCAGTAACCTTTACA